>Ga0180009_10000184_pt1 | contig 96362 bp, 84 predicted proteins | sample OS_PC_MetaG_FD_123537 | JGI IMG/M metagenome (GOLD analysis project Ga0180009, IMG submission 123537) | Groundwater microbial communities from the Aspo Hard Rock Laboratory (HRL) deep subsurface site, Sweden - OS_PC_MetaG | ecosystem: Environmental > Aquatic > Deep subsurface > Groundwater... | reverse complement strand
TCTTACATTTCGCATCATCAGAAAATATTTTTTGAATATTTCCACAACTATACTGAAGAATTAATCATGTTTCTTTAAACTGCCACCAGCTGTCCGGGAGGTTTTTGTACACCGAGTCGGGGATTTCCAATAGCTGGTTGATTTGTTCATGCAAGTCACTGAGTCCTTTCACCACTGCCTGTATGCATACGCCATCCCGGATTATCTGCGAATAGTGGGCATTTCGATAGAAGTATCAGATGTTGTTCCATGTCGGTTTTTTTGAATTCATCCCCTGTGGCAAAATAGGCAGTTTTTCTATATTTTCCCTTGCCATAGTCATGCGTATCTTTCGTTCGATCAGCGACACGATCATCAATGCCACAAAATATAGAAAGAGCATGGCTTCAATGCGTTTTTCTTTCTTTATAAAAACAGGGGCTACTTCCAGAACGGTTTTTTGGGTATACATACGCTTTTCAAGGAACGGCTGGCTTTTGTATTTTCTTAATACCTCACAGGCGTTAAGTGCCGTATTGGTGATCAACGGGAAAATCCCATCCGTTTTGGACGCTTCGGCAAGGGCTTGTTCGTTTAAATCCCACTTGATGCCGTGCGTGAATTCCCATTTGTTTTTATAGACGCTTTTTAACAGGGAAGGTCTGCCGGGAGATATCTTCACTCTAACCTGCTTGCGCTCGGTTACTATCTTAACAGTGATGAACCCTTTAACCTCCTTGCAAATGCTGTCGCCGGCCGCCTTAATTTCTTTTTTAGTCTTTAGATGATACGCGTTGAGCTTCGGTGATAATTTTTCTAATGCAGCCAGTGCGTTATTTATCTTTTTCTGCCTTCTGATTTGATCATCTTCTTGTTTTGCGCTGCTATGAACCCATATGATGCGGAAACCTTTTTTAGTTCCGTCGGCTTCATATGTTTTAAAGATATTTGCTTTGCCTTTTTTACGCGAGCTCTCAACTTCATAAGCTTCTTGCCAGGGCATATCGCTGCTTTTTAGTTGCTTTAGAAACTGTTTTACTTCCTTGCGATCCCTAGGGACGAGTGTGATAAATAGGCCGCCATTTTGGGCAATATGGTTTAAGTTTTTATGGCTGCACAGTTTGCAATCAGCTACGTAAATAAAATCCTCTTTTTCTAATAGCGTACGCAGCCCGTTCCAGTTTGGTATATGGGTGATATCATCATTTGTATTGCCGTCAAAAAGCTTATAGCTCAGCGGAACATGGCCATCTGCTGTGATATTCAAACCAAATACGATCTGCTTGCAGTCAGGCCGAAAATCCTTGTTGTGGCCATGCTTGAGTTTGACCGCTTCCGAATCGGGGGTATCATATTTGCCGATGAACGTCACCGTTGTGCTGTCATTATGAATTACATTCGTCAGCAATTTGTGAACCGCAATCGCTCTGCCGGAGATCTCGGTCATTAGCGAATGGCGGTCTGAATGAAAAAGCGTCGAAAGGGCCCGGGCGAGTCGATCATCATTAAAAAGGCTCGACGCTGCCGGATCACCGCCAAGACCATCGGAATATTTGGACAGCCATTCTTGAACCTTGTAAAGCGGCTTGTTGTCGCATATGATATTAGCCGTTAATATGCATAGGCTTTCAGCATGATCGGCCAGGCAACCGGATGTTGCCGGCACATATCTTTTAAATAAATTGAACAGATCAAGTTCATCTATGAAATGCTTGACCATCGGCAATACATCGACTTGGCTGAACCGGGTTTCAAATTGCTCCATAGCGCCTCCTATTTCGCTCGTATAAGGCGTTATAAAACAATTTAATAGCAAAGTCTAGATTTTTTATTTGTTGTAATTTAAGTAAGTTATGAGCATATTTGACGATAAGTGTATAAATCCTGAAATTTAATTTCCCCATGTGCGAAATGTAAGTTGTATCCGAGGATTTTCTGCGAGAGTATTGCCAGGCAGGTGGTCATACCGTCTGGCTCATCGCCACCGAAGATAAGATCCTTGGCTTGAAGAATATCCGTAACCTTTTTCATGGCATCTGTCCTGGAATAAACCACTGCACCAAAAGGCATAGCCATCACCGGGGTCATATATTTGTAATCAAACCTTGTTCCTTTGGTCTGTAAAATGTAGGCCATGGATGGAGATCCCCCGCCGAATAGTACGGTAAGCCCGTCTTTTTTCGCGATGTTGTAGACATAATTGGGGGCCACGGTTCCTCCGCCACCCGGCATGTTCTTGTGAACGATGGTGGGCTTTCCAGGAATGTGATTTCCCAAGTGTTTGGCAACTACCCGTCCAGCAGCGTCGTTTCCTCCTCCGAGCGAACCGAAGTTAATGATCTCTAAGGTCTTGCCCTTATAATAGTCGTTTGATACGCTTGCCATTGTCGTCAAAGGCAGCAAAGTAAAAGTAGCTGCCACTGTTACCAACGAAAACAACCAGATTTTTTTCATTTTTTTTCCTTTACATGATTTGTGAAAATCCCAAAAGATACTTTCGAACCCATTTGTCATCACCATAATTTGGTACGGATATCGGTCAGATGACAAAAGCCATTAAATCGATAACACACAGTTTTTTGACAAGCGAATAGCTAATCTGGTTCAGGCCCATGAACATCAACTTTAAAGCAGGAGGTGTTTAGGAGCAAGAAGTCAAATCACAAGCACCAGGTAAAAAAGAAAAACGAACACCACTCAATGGAGTCAGGATATCAACCCGATGAATTCAGAAGCATTCTTGAGGGTCTCCAGCCTTCCGAGTGTTGTTATAATTTTATCCGCCCGGCCATTATTGACCACTCCGGATACCAACATCTTGAACTTTTGAATGAGTTCTTCCTTTGAGGCCGGAAATTCAGGCTCTCCTTTAGGAAAATCAACACGGTGGCTCTTCACTGTGCCGTCTGTTGTCGTCATGTGAATGATCGTAGAGAAGTGACTGTCCGTCTTTTTGTATTCCTCATCGAGTTTCTGATCCCGAATCACTCTGACTTTATTCATCAACTGACGAGTCTTAGAATCCTTCAGCTTTTCGTTCGAGAATGAATGACAATCAACACGCCCTTGAAGAAGTGCAACGGAAACGACATAAGGGATGTTGAATCTCGCCTCCTCCCCAGTTTGCGGCCGGTCGTTTAAAAAGTTGTGCGCAACCGAGGTAATTCTCAGCTCAATCGAATGGATGCTGTCTAAATCGACAGGATATCTTTCAATGCATCCCAAGGCGGCATCTATCGACGCATGAACATATCGGCATCCATAATGAATCTTAAAAGAGGTCTTTGATATTTCAAACTCTTTCCCCAGGTTTTGGGTTATCTTTTTAACATCGACCGTATCTGAGAAAGCTTTAAGGAAGCCGTGAGAACATACACTCCCGCCTTCTAAAATAGTATGACACCCTTTCAAACCATTTTGAGCGAGGAGAGCTGAGAGAACCCCTGCCTGACAACCTTTAGCAATCTGCACAGGTTGTGATTCCAAGCTTCCCATCACCTCGATTAGCCCCGATCCGAGGTTGGCGGACAGCGATAATGCATCGGCCATCGTTTCTTCGCCAAAGCTCAGTATTTTACCAGCCGCTGCCGCCGCACCAAACGGTGCCAGAACAGCGATGGGTTGGAATCCGCGATTCATAAAAGAGGGAGGCAGTGCCATACCAATTCTAGTGAGGACTTCATATCCGACAACCACGGAACTGAGCAAGGTCTGCCCATCTGCTCCCTCTCTTTCGGCCATCGCCAGAGCCGCCGGAATCACGACTACAGCCGGGTGAGTGACGGAGAGTCTATGCGTGTCTTCATAGGCTGCGGTCTTGATCATTACGCTGTTAGAAAACGCCGCATTCACAGAAGGGATTCTATATCCATCCCCGATGACCGATGATTCCGGTTTCCCGCCTAGTTCCCTATAGATCTCTGTAATCCGACTGTACTCACCCAATTGTTTTCCTCGAAACGCACAGCCGATAGTGTCCAGTATATGCAGTTTCGTATCTTCGATCACTTTTTCAGGCAGCGATCCATAACATGTATGGACCGCCATCTTTGCCAACTCGTTCGTAAGAGCCATCGGTATCAATCTTTCTGTTCCACCTGTTTCATTCGTTTTTGAAAAAAGGTTCCATTCCTAAACCTTAAGCCGACCCCTTTCGGTTTCAAGTTCATCTAAAGCGTCGATTCCGTGACGCACCGACATCCCGCCGAAACAGAGAGTCGTAAGGGCGATTGTTTCGATGATCTCCTGGCGAGATGCACCCTCCCCAACGGCTTGTGCAATATGCGTTTTGGTGCCCCGGGCGCCCCGAGCACAAGACAAGGCAAGATAAATGAGGGTCCGATATTTCGGAGGCAGAGCGCCTTCTTTTTTCAAAAGGGTTTCATAGACTTTACCCCATGCCTTATAGTATTCGGGAAGTGCTTCTGCCATTGTCAACTGGTAAGCCTGGCTCCAGCCCATTTTCTTCTCTCGCTCTCGAACCAGCTTCTGGGCTGTCTTGCTGGACATGGAATTCTTTGCATGACCTTCTTCTTTCATTCTTCACCTCTCTGTTGCAAGCCGTCATCACTTCATATAATCGAATAATTTTTAGATTCGAAGCAGGATTGATCGCCTCGTATCTACTATAACGAATAAAAACGCAAATTCCCTTTTAATGGGGCTATAGGCTTCTATCCTTAAGGTCGATCTTTTACCAATTTAAGTTCTTCGAAAATAGCTCGATACCTTTTGACGTCGTTTGTTACGAACTTCTTGAAGTCATCTGGACCGAGATAAGCCGGTATATCTCCCACACCATCGACCATTTTTTTCCATGCCTCATCCGCTATTGATTTCTCTACGGCTTCAGCCCATTTTTTGACCACAGCATCGGGCAGATTTGGAGGGCCGCAAATCCCCTGCCACCCCATGACGTCTAGTTTGGGAAGACCGAGTTTTTCGGGTGTAGGAATATCAGGCATATCTGCTATCGTGGTTGGAACCAACAACCCCCTCATCTTTCCAGCTTGAACATGCGGCTTGGTGGCAGGCAATAGGTTGTAAACGAAATCGATATCTCCCCGCAAAAGTGCAAGATTGCATTCAGCACTGCCGTCATAATGAATGGCAGAAACCTGTTCGTACGGAATTTTGGCAGAACTCAAAAGCACATGGATTCCTATATTCTGTGTTCCTTGCACGCCACCGGTTCCAAACTTCAATTTTTTTGGATTCTTTCTAATGTAGTCGAGCATTTCATTAAACGTTTTGAAGGGAGAATCAGACCTAACGACGAGAATCATGGGCGTCAGTTGAACCCGCGAAATAAATGTAACAGCGTCCCACTGAAAGGGCAGATTGATAAACCTTGCCGGAAAAATTGCGTTTGCTCCGACAGTTGCACCCATCATCGTATATCCATCGGGTTTGGCTTGTTTGGTAATGTATTCCATGCAGATCGATCCTGATGCCCCCGCTTTATTGACGATTACGACGGGCTGCCCGAGATATTGGGGTATTACACTTGACAGGAATCTCATCGCGATGTCCGTTCCGCCCCCGACTCCGAAAGGAATTAAGAGCTTTATGGGCATTTCAGGGTATTCGCCTGCAGAAGCCGCAACGCCAAATATTTGAAAGATCAACAGAAGACCGATTAAAAGAGAAATTAAGGTTATTGGGTTCTGATGCTTCTCATTCGCTTTCATGTCTTACCTCCCGAATTGTTGTTGTCCTGCATTGATTAATTGAATAGGTTCGCCACATGCGCCCAAAAATCCGAATTGCCATTTCAAAGTCCATTTGCCATTTTTGCCCTCCTTTCCGGAAACCAAAAATATCCTTGACTTTGCTTTTCTTGCTGAATCACCCGTCTATTAAGCTCTCCCTCTTTTTCCCGTAATATTTATAGTAGAAGATGAAAGAGGTGACGAGGAGAAGCAAAGCGAAGCCGATGCAAACCGCGGATATCGGCCGATTTAAAAAAATCAGAAAGCTCCCATCGGACATGGATAGAGATCGGCGAAAGGCCTTTTCCATCATTGTCCCCATAACAAAAGCCATCACTAGGGGTGCTGGTTCGTACCCAAGCTTCTTAAAAAGATATCCCAAAATTCCGAAAAAAATCATGACAAAGACTTCGAAAACACTGTTGTTGATAGTATAGGAACCTATTACGCAAAAAAGAAATATCAATGGAAATAGCGTCTTGTAGGGAACTTTCAAGATTTGGACCCATAGTGGGATAAGCGGAAGATTGAGAATTAACAGCATGATATTGCCGATGTACATGCTGCAGATGACGCCCCAGAATAAATCCGGCCGCTGAGAAATGAGAAAAGGGCTTGGCTGGATGCCATGAATGAGCAAGGCGGCATAGAAGAGGGCCATCATGACATTGGCCGGAATGCCCAAACTCAAAAGAGGGACAAAACATCCTCCGGTTGCCGCGTTGTTGGCCGACTCGGGGCCAGCGACACCTTCGATCATGCCGGTTCCGAATTTTTCAGGGTGTTTGGAAACCCGTTTTTCCACCCCATACGATATGAAGGAGGAGATGATCGCCCCGCCTCCTGGAATTACGCCTAAAATAAACCCCACGAAGGTTCCCCTTACGATCGCCCCCACCGATCTCCTCCATTCATCCAGATTCGGGAAGAGCTCTTTAAATTTTGTTTTGATAACTTCCCTTTTAGCATCCTTTTCCAGGTTGCTTAAAATTTCCGCGATGCCGAACAACCCCATCACCATAGGAACAATATCAATGCCGTCTGATAGGCGTAGCATGCCGAGGGTGAACCGATATCGGCCACTGACGGTGTCCATTCCAATTTGACTTAGAAACAGACCCAATAGGGCCATGATCAATGCCTTGATCAAGGAGCCTCTTGCCATGTACGTCAGAATGATCAGTCCCATTAGAATAAGGGAGAAAAATTCGGGCGGGCCGAACTTAAGGGCGATTGTTGCCAAGGCAGGGGCAGCTATCGAGAGAATGATGATGCTAATGGTCCCCGCAAAGAAAGACCCGATGGCCGAGATGCCCAATGCCGCTCCGGCCCTTCCCTTTCGGGCCATTTCATAGCCATCTAGGCAGGTGACCACAGAGGCCGCTTCCCCCGGGATATTGACCAGTATGGAGGTTGTGGATCCTCCGTACATTCCTCCGTAATAGATCCCGGCGAGCATGATGATCGCAGGGATCGGAGAGAGCTTAAAAGTAGCCGGCAAAAGCAAGACAATGGCTGCAGCAGGCCCCAGCCCGGGCAGGACGCCAACCAACGTTCCGAAAAATACGCCTACGAAGCAGAAACCCAGGTTTACCGGTTCCAAGACGACCTGAAATCCGTACAAGATATTATTGAAAATGTCCATTAAAGTATAAGACCTCTAGAGGTGAAATATTTTTCCGATTACTCCAACCGGAAGTTGACTCTGAAGCAACACACCAAAAACAATGTAACTCAACAAAACCGCGACGATCGAACCGAATACGGCAACGCTCCATTTCTGCGGTTCAATAAACTTAAATAGGAAAAGCATAAATAAAAAAGTGCTCAAGAGATAGCCTAGTTTTTCCAAGGACAAGGCATAGATGATCAAAAAGGACAATGAAAATAAAATTTTTTTCCATCTAATTTCGGGGACCCATATGACGACACTCTCCTCCTTTTTTCCCTTTTTTATCATCGACTCTAAAATAAGTAAGATCGAAAAAATTCCCAGAAAAATACTTGTGAGAACGGGTAAAAATCCTGGTCCTGGAAAGTAAAGCGTTCCCAAACCCAGATTAAGGGATTCGAAAAAGATAAGAATTGCTAAGACAAGCCAAATGATTCCCGTGATCAGATTATACTTTCTCATGTTTGGTCAGCGAACCCCCGGAAATTAGATGCCTGCAAATGATCTTCTACTTTAGAAATATTCCTTTGGATTAAACGCTTTCTATCGACTGCCTCCATAATCCGTCTCTTTTAATCCTGCATCATAGTGTCCCCTTTTGATTGCGAAATAAAATTATATCAGGCTTGTTATGTACTTATATCCCAATAGTGCATCTCGGGCAAATAGCACCCCAATAGGCCATAGCTTTATTCTTCATCGTAAGGATCTTCCTTTTAAAGAAAAAGATTCATTAACCTCAATCGGCTGGGAAGGGGACTTACTTAACTTCGATACTTCTACCATTTTTTCCAGCAGCCCATCCCCCTGTGTTAGGATAGTTGTCGCATGAGTTAAAACCCGCTATAAGAGGGGGCAGAAGGAGCACTCATGCGATATTCACCTGAACGCCATATACCTATGAAAATTGAACTTAGACAAAGTCAACATCATAGCTATCAGCTAATTCCATCCAGCCAATCATCTCTGCTGCATATTTAGCGATACTATATTCTTGAATTGGATTCACGGGTTCTTTTTGTTCAATGGCCTAAGATCCAGTCGTTCCAAACTTCATGGCCGTGCCCGCCATTATTACTCTTTTGATCTCTAAGATCTTGCCAGCATAAGTATGTATGCAAATGACTTCTTCTCCAGATAGTGCAAATCTCCGGGCAAGGTTCACACCAATACAGCCATATCCCCCTGTAATCAATACCGTCATTAATCCTCTCCTTTCCTATAACTTTTTCTGCTGCGACTTTTCTCTAAACCATTTGGTTATCTGTATACAACAGAAGATTATCAAAACGATTAATCCAACAATTAGACCACTATACCCAGAACCGAGAATATATGCCATTAAACTTAAGAAGCCTACTCCTGCCAAAGCCCTGTTTAGAAAAGTAAGCCTAACAACAAACCAATTGAACATGAAAGCAGATCCTGCCGCTGATGCTAATATGATTAAAAAAAATATCTCGATCTGTTCCCAGCTAAAAGAGAACGGAAAGTCCAATAAATTTGGGTGGACGGAAATAATGAAAGGTATCAAAAGGGGGGCGATCATAATCTTGACGCTTTTAAGACCAGTTCTCCAGAAATTTGATTCAGCAATCCGGCTTGCAACCATAACGGCTGCCGCAACAGGTGGGGTAAGCCCAGCCCATGCGGCAAAATAAAGCGCAAAAAAGTGGGAGGCATACAGCTCAACACCAAGTTTTCGCAAAGTATGTATCATCAGAAGCGCCGCAAGTGTGTATGATGCTGTTACCGGCATTCCCATTCCCAACAAAATCGTCATTACGGCAATGAGGAGAAGGGTAGGAAGAAATAAACCTCCGGTAAATGAAATGAATGTTACACTTAGCTTGGGGGCTAAAGCAGTAGATAAAAATGTACTAACTACCATTCCCATCGCACTTAACATTATCCCTATTTGGGCACCCCAAATAGCGCCCCGTTCAAGACCATCTATGATATTGCCGATTGAGCGACTTTCCGGTACTAGACACAACCCCACGAGTATTACTGTGAAGACTGCGGCAGTACCGGCATATCCGATGGAATATCCCTTGATAATTAGTGCCAATATGACGGCTAGTCCAACTAAAAAAATTGGTAATCGCATTAATATCAGCCTTTTATCATAAGGGATAAAATGACGGCGAAGCCCTGAAGAATAGCAAAGAAAGTTAATTGAGATAAATGTACAGATATAATAGAGCAGAGCCCCAACCACGGCCTTTTTCATAATCACCACGTAAGGCACACCAATAAATTTGGCCATTATAAATGCGGCTGCGCCCATAACCGGTGGCGTTATTTGGCTGCCCTGTGAACAAACTGCCTCAATAGCTCCGGCATCCTCCGGCGTGAAACCTGAGTCTTTCATGATCGGTATACTAAAGCTACCTGTGACAGCTACATTACCCGCACCCCCACCGTATACCATCGCTACTGCAGCGCTGCCTATAAACGCAATATATGCGGATCCACCGCGTAGGTACCGACCAATCCACTTGCCGATCTCCAAGAAACCTTTCGTCGACCCCATGACCTCCATCATGGCACCGAAGATCATGAAGTAAATGACCATATTCGCAGATACTGAAAGCATGCCGCCGAAGATGCCGTCCTGGAGGGACATTCCCAATGCACTAACACAAAACTGAAAATCGAAGTGGGGATGATACAGGTATCCAGAAAGCAAGTGTCCCCATATAAAGTATACGATAAATACCATGATAATAGACGGTATTATCACTCCCCACCAAAGCCAGCTGGCCAATAATATGGTTAATATCAGAAAGATGCCGACAATCATATCTGTCTTGGTAATATATCCCCCCATTTCGAGCAAAGTTTCAGATCTCAAAAATACGTATATAGTCGTCGCAATAGCAAAAAAGAGGCAACAAAGCGAAACATACCGTCTTATTTTGTGCTCCTCTCGGAACTTGACCAACATTCCTAATATGAGAAGAAGGCTCAGGTGCGTAACATAATGCTCTGATGTACCCTGCAGTATGACAACAGCACTCACTAAGTGATAGAGTGCTACAAATACTCCAAATCCCGTGATCACGTTATTAAGAATCTTGCTTGAATCTGAGTGCAACACCTTGGAGCTCCTCTGATTATAATTTCAATACAATCCTAAATGATCGGTAGATTTTGATCTATTTCTGTTCAATGGCTATTTTTAGAAATGTATACAAAAAATTGGGGACAGTTTCCAGAGAAGTAAATTATGATCCCAATATTTATTATTCGTTAGGAATAAAAGCTATTAAATCATACTCCACAGTACAACCTGGTATTGCGGGCTGCTCCGTAGTAGCGAATATGGTTGTTGGAGGAAGGCGATCTCCCAGTGCCTCACGCCAAACTTCTTCGGCATCAGCCAGTTCGCTTAGATCGGAGTGGATCGCTCGTCTACGAACGAGATTTTCCACAGAGGTGCCGGCCGCCTGACAAATCGCCTCCACATTCTTTAGGATGTACTCAACTTGTTTTTTAATTGGTGAAGAGTAATAGGGAAAATTCGAGTCAACTCTTGCCTCCAGAGCAAGGCCGTGTTTATAATCGGTAGCCATTTGTCCAGAGATAAACATAAAAGGTCCGGCTTTGATTGCTTGCGGCTGGTGGCCAAGGGGTTCTGGTGCATTAGATGTGGATACTGTCTCTTTACAATAAGGCCCTTTTGGATCCACAGCGATAAGATCGATTTCTACATACCTAAGAGGTAGTTGAATCCGGGATGGGGGGATAGACCGTGCTGGTGGGTCGGTAGGGAAGAATCTGCGCCAAACATCATCCACTCCAGCAATATCTCTGCGATCGACCTTACACACCTCAGCTTTAACAACATGCTGCAAGGAAGCGCCCATATTATTAAGAATGGCCTCAAAGTAATTAAGGACAAATTCCGTTCGAAGTTTAGCTTGGTTGTTATGATATGGAAAACCAGGAAACCCGGAAACCTCCTCGAAACAGCGATACTTTCGCTCCGCCCTATCACCAGTAGGAACCTCTGCGCCGGTTTTGCCTTCGGTAAAGATAAATCCGCCGCCACGAATTGCCTGCATGTATTGTGGATGACCATACAACTTGTCGTGAATGGGTACGGGCGTCTTTTCCGTGTCTTTGTGCACTGCAATTCGCGGGAGTTCAGCATCTAACCTCAAAGCGATTACATCATTTGTTACACACGTTCCGGGAACTGCGGTAGCGGGAATCATACACCGAGTGCTGCAAGGAGGGGTCTCCGCTCCAAAGTAGTCTTTCTTTAGTCCTTGGTATACATGTATATCATCATCGTTGACGACAAATGAATTTATTCGCATAACATTTTGCATAGAAGAACCAGCGGCCTCAAGAGCGCGTAACATGGTTTCGTAAATATTGCGCGATTCGCGTTCGATCTGGGTAACATGGTAGGGATAAGCCGGATGTGGCTTGACCTCATCCGGCATCCCTTTTATGGGATGAACTGCAATGCCTCCAGCGAAAAATACAAAATCTCCTGCCCGCACTGCGAGAGGTGGAACACCTTCAGCTACTCGACCAAAATATTCGATTTGAGAAGTCGGCATCTTCTCCTCCTGTATATTTGGTTGTCTATGGGAGGACTGCACGGGCAATGCTGCCTGTGCAGTATGTCATTCGTAAAATTTTGGCACTTTTTCTGCATCCCACAGTTTTGATTACTCGGAATACTTTATCCCTAGTTTTTCATAAGCTTTTATCGCAGCCGGATGGTAATAATCCTTAGGCCAACTCTTTCCTCTCGTCTCCAACGTGGTGCATTTAAGCTGGGCATGACGATCCTCATACTTTTCCCAGCTAGGACCCATCATCATCACGAGTTCATAAACGATTTTATCCGGAAGAGTCGCCCAGCAGCTAAAGCCTACGGGTCTAGAGCCAACCCATAGAGCCTCTGGTTGATTGACAAAAATGTTCGGCGCAATTGTTATTGCTTGACCATATGGATCGACTGCCCCTATGGCCTTCTTGGCAGTGGCTTCATCTTTCCAGCCAACTGGACGTAGATCCTTCCCCCGTGTACTCACCGCCTTAATGTAGCCTGTGCTTTGCGTTGATTTGGTTCCGGAAATATCGCTAAGAATTATGTCAATGCATGCATCAACCTTGCGCTCTATCAAAGCTGCACTAGCTTCGGTCGGGCCCAGAAATTCTAACCTTGCTTTTATCCCTAAAGCTGCAAGCATTTGTGATGGCACCTGTGCCCACGAATTCTGGCCTTTTCGGCCTAAGGCGACTCTTTTGCCTTCAAGGTCATAGACAGTCTTAATGTTGGGGTCGAGTGTCAAAAAGTAGCCGCTCATTATGCTATGAGACATAAGCCCCTTCATATTTTTGGCCTCCGGCATAGGAGTACCTTTAAAGGCTCCAATCCCTTTCACAGCCTGCAAACCTGTTAAAGGAGAGCCGGCGAAAATTGTGTTCTCCCTGGCTTCTGGATGCTCAATCAGATACCTAAGGGACCATGCGCCACCACGCCCTTCAACGACTGACGCATGCAACCATTGATGTTCCTTAGATATATCCGCGATAATCATACCCACAGTAAAATCAAAACTTCCGAGGGGCGCCGTCCGAATGTTAATAATTGTCGGTTGTTCAGCTTGAGATGCGCTGGGCACTACCAGCAGTGCAAATATCATAGCTAGACCAACCAGTAACAGTGTAACCATTGTTAATTTAAATTTACTCATTCTTAAACCTCCTTTATCCTTGATATTTTACTAAAAATCCGAACCATGAAATTAGTTCCAGAAGGATCTCTCCCCCTTTCTCATACTCTGAGTTTACTATCACTCATATCGCTCAACGATAATATCCTCCGGACTATTTTCTTCCCTTTCACATGATCACCGGATGCAGGATTATTGTACGCCCTTAATCAAGGACGACGGCTGTGAAATCATACTGGACCGTGCAACCGGGTACTGCAAGAGGTCCATCAGTCTGGAAAGCGGTGGTAGGCGGCAGCCGATCTCCCAACTTCTCTTGCCACACATGTTCCGCCTCAGGAAGCTCACTCATATTTAAGTGGATAGCACGCATCTTGACTAAGTTTTGGGCTGTTGTACCCGCAGCCCGACAGATTGAGTCTACATTTTTATAAACATATTCTACCTGACGTCTGATACTGGAGGAGTGGTAAGGAAAGTTGGGATCGGGACGAGCCTCGGGTGGCACCCCATGGCGGTAATCAGTGGCCACCTGAGTAGAGAGAAACAGATAAGGGCCGGCCTTGACTGCTTGAGGTTCTCCTCCCAAGGGCGTCGGCGCCTCCCTGGTCGAGATAATTTCCTTCTGGTAGGTACCTTGTGGATCGACAGCGATAAATTCGATCTCGACAACGGTAAAGGGGACAACCGTTTTAGCAGGTATAACGACGCGTGCAGGTGGATCGACCGGGAAAAACTTTTGCCAAACTTCATCGAAAACGGCGTAGTCTTTCATATCAGGCAAATAAATCTCGGCCCGTACAATATCCTCCAGCGTACAGCCGGCATCGCCTAAGACTTTTTTCAGGTAGTTGATAATATACTCTGTTTGGAATCGAACCGGGTTATGGGGATAAGCGCAATCAGGATTATACACGATTTCGTCGATCGGCCCGCGCACGCCGGAAGCAGTCGCTCCGCGAGTAAAGACAAAACCGCCTCCCCGGACCGCCTGAGAATAGACAGCCCAGCCGATCGCCGCCACCTGGCCGATGGGCGGAACGCTTTTCATGGTAACCTCTTGACGCTTCAAGGAGGCATTGGCAACAATGTTGGTCATGTCCAGATTGACCGTGGCGCTATGAACAGGCAAATCGGACACGATGAGGAGACTGCTCGGCGGAGGGACATCACCAAACCACTCTCTCCGGAGACGCAGGGCCATGTCGACCTCGGCTGGGTTCGTGTGGTACGAGTTGATCTTCATAATATGATGTAACGATGACCCAACAGATTCTAACCGCTTTTCCAGGTTGCTATAGAGATAACTGAGCTGCTTTTGAATGCTGGAACCATGCCAGGGGTAATTGGGCAGCAACTTGGCTTCTGGGGTCATGCCCTTGGTAGGATGGGCAGCCAGCTGGCCCCCAACGAAGATGAGGTCCCCTGCTTGCGCGGCAAGTGGGTAAGCCCCAGGTAGGGCCTCCGGATGATGTACATACTTAATCTCCATCTCTTCCTCCATTATTTTTTAATTGTTCCGTTAGGTATTATTCCCTTAAACATCCTTAAAACTAAGTGAATTCAAGATTAATGAAACAGGTTTGCTCATTAAATTCAAATCCTCTGAGCTCATCTCATCAAAGCGAAGTCATTAGAAAGCTCTGTGCACACTTAAATAGATACGGTCTTTCCCTCATCTCAGATTTCAATTCATTTTGAACATATTTCGTAGGCCGCAAGTGCATATACTTTGGTACAGGCAACCAAGTCGTCCACTGACTGATGTTCCCCCAAACCGGGCGCCCATCCGAACGCATCCTTTCCCATGACGCGCCCGGAAGGTCCATATTGGATGGTTGGAATGCCATACCGGCTCAAGTGCGAGGCATCATTGCACCCTCCTTTGAAACCTATACGTACCGGCTTTCCTACAACTTTTTGGTGAGAGTTTTTCATGACCTCCATAAGTTCATGGTCCGCATCCAGCACGTTTCCCGGTACCGAGACATACCAGTCGACCTCCGCCCTGACTTCCCGATCGTGGGTCATCACCTCCTTGACTAAATCCTCCACCTCCCGTTGGACATCAATGATGGGACGCTCTGGATTGGTCCGTATATCAACATATAGATGACACTCTGCGGGTGTTCGTGAAGCCCGCCACGGCCAGCCGCCTTCAATGGCTGCAATGCTCACCTGCGGTTTTAGTCCGCCGTATTCATTGCGATTCCGGTACCCGGGAATCCAATCGATCAGCGCTTTCTGAATCTCCATCATCTTGAGAATAGAATTCACAGCCGTATCGGCATATTGGGTATGGGCCATACCACCAAAGGTGGTGATTCTGGCCCAGGTCGTACCCATTCCTCCTGGATGGATGTCAAGCCCAGTAGGCTCGCCTAAAATGCACATGTCGGCGGTCACACCGTGAGTGATCAAATGCCGTGCACCGGATCCATAACCTGCATACTCCGGCCCCTGATAGCGATCCACGGCGGCCTTTTCAATTTCGCCTACCACAGCAGCAATTAAAACATCACCCTTAAGAGAAACCCCTGCCTTTTGAAGGGCTTCAACCGCCCCCACGTAAGCTGCAAGAGCACTTTTCATATTATAAACGCCCATGCCAAAAATCCAGTCACCCTTCAAGCTGGCGTTGGCCTTATAGGCCTCTCCCAATTCTTGCTCCTCCCCTGTGTACGAGGTATCCATATGGCCGTTAAACATAAGCCTTTTCTTGCCATCAGAGCCCTTCAATATACCAATCGCGTTGCATCGATCGGTCGAAACCTCCTGCAAAAAAGCCTTAAGTCCCATTTCGCTAAAGACCTTAAACATATATTCAGCCGCCGGTTGTTCTCCCCCTGTCGGAGTAGATATATTGGTGAGATCCAAACACAATTGGATTAAACGCTCTCTGTTAACTGCCTCCATAATGCACTTCTTCACATCTTCCATCCTTTTATCTCCTTTCTATATTAGCTGTATCAAGTTGTGGTCTAATTTTTGCGTTTAATTGTATAAAATCCGGGAGTCTCAGCCATCATTAGCTCCGCCAGCACTTATACATTCTCCGAAATACTATAGACAAGTTAAGATAAACTTATAAATTCAACTGAATGCGACCTACAATGACTCATTGATCAAAGCAAAAAGTATCATTATAATTTTAGTCTTCATCCAGCAAATGTGGTCTCCCCTTTCCCATCTTAGATGAAATGACCGAATGAGCCAGCAAAATTAGGCCTAAACCCAGGCAGACGGCCGATATCGGTCTATAAAGAAAAATTAGAAAGGTACCATGGCCTATGGCTAAGGATTGCCGGAAGGAATTCTCCATAATCCCGCCAAGAACGAAAGCCATTACAAACGGTATGGTATCAAAGCCGAATTTTCTGCACAAATATCCAATTATGCCGAAAAAAATCATGATAAAAACATCAAAGTTGCTATTGTTTATGCTATAGGAACCAATCAGGCAGAAGAGTATGATTAGCGGAAACATAACCTTAAAGGGCACCCTCAACATCTGAACCCATATACCGATCATGGGAAAATTGAGGATCAACAGCAAAACATTGCCGATATACATGCTGCTTATAACGCCCCAAAATATGTCCGGATGCTGAGATATTAGAAAAGGTCCAGCCTGTACACCATGAATAAGAAGACCTGCATAAATAATGGCTGTAAAGGTGCTTGTTGGTATCCCCAGGATCAGAAGAGGAATAAATTGCCCTGTTGCTGCTGCATTATTAGCCGATTCCGGTCCAGCTACACCTTCTATCATGCCGGTTCCGAATTTTTCAGGAGTCTTAGATAATTTTTTTTCCATGGCGTATGAAATGATAGAGGCAACTGTATTGGCGGCCCCAGGAACCAATCCCAGTGGAAAACCACTAAAAGTCCCCCGGATGATCGGGCCAACAGATCTTTTCCATTCCTCCAAATTGGGGAATAGATCCTTAATCTTGGTTTTTACCACCTCTACCGGAATTTCTTTTTCGAGATTTTCTAAAATCTCAGAAATGCCAAATACGCCCATGAAAAGAGGTACCATAGGTACCCCATCCCACAATCTCACTATGCCAAAAGTGAAACGATGTTGCCCCGTATTCGGATCCATACCCAACTGACTGAGCCAAAGACCCATAACAGTCATAATGAGGGCCTTGACCATGGACCCCCTTGCAAGAAAGGTCAACACTAGCAAACCCAAAGTCATCAGGGAAAAATATTCTGGCGCCCCCATTTTCAAAGCCATACCAGCCATTATCGGAGCGGTCATTGAAAGTAGGATTACGGTGACTGTTCCTGCAATAAATGAACCTATTGCCGCGATGCCGAGAGCCGGTCCCGCTCTTCCTTTACGAGCCATTTGGTAACCATCAATGCAAGTAATGACAGAGGCGGCTTCTCCGGGGATATTCAGTAAAATGGAAGTAGTCGAACCCCCGTACATGGCACCATATAGAATGCCAGAAAGCATGAGGATTCCCTGAATTCCCGGTAGCCGATACGTGATGGGAAGCAGCAGCGCAGCTCCTGCCGAAGGTCCCACCCCTGGAAGCACCCCAACCAAAGTGCCCATAAAGACCCCTATTGAACAAAAGAGCAAGTTCGCCGGATCCAGCAGTACAATGGCAAAGCCGTGAAGTAGAAAATCAATTCCAGACATCAATGTCCCAAAAATTTGGGGAATGGCACATTAAGCCATACACCAAAAAGTAGATAGGTAATAAGGACCGCAAAAGCCGCAACGGAAATAGATAAAGCCCATTTTTGAGCTGCGACGACTTTTAGCAGAAAAAGTAAAAGCAATAACGTCCCGATGAAATAACCCAGCGTATTTAGCACAAATGCGTAAAGGACCAAGGTTGATAAAGTGAGCATTATTCTCCACCTGTGAATCCCCTTGGGCCAATGCAACTGCTCTTGTGTGACAGCCCCCTTAAGGGAGCTCAGGAGCAAAATTAAGGAGAGAATACCTAAAGAAAGAGCACTCAGAAATGGGAAAAAACCGGCGCCGGGGTTCCTCAGTTGGCCCAATCCGAGCTCGATGGACCCCAAAAAAATATAACAGGCCAGTATCAAAAACCCCGCAGCGATGAGCATGTTATATCTTTTCATGTTCATCTCTTTTTCTCCATTTATAAGCTTCTGCTGCTCGAAAGAGGCCGGTGAAAAATTACAGTTCCCATTTTCTGAGTGCGATAGCACATAAGTTTAAATGCCGCTGCTCAATCCTTTATCCATCCCAGCTCTTTAAAGATACCTCTTCTTTTCTCCATTTCATCCTTTATTGCCTTTTTGAATTCTTCGGGTCCCAGATAGGAAGCTGTGTCTCCAATGGACTGAACCATTCTCTTGAAGGATTTGTCGAGCAGCATTTTCTTTACCGCCTCATTGAGTTTTTCCACGACATTGTCCGGTAGGCCCGGAGGGCCGGCTATCCCTTGCCAGGTTGCCAAGTCAAGCTCGGGAAATCCAACCTCTGCGGAAGTAGGGACATCCGGCAAATCCTTAATCTTAATAGTAGAGAGAAGCGCTCTCAATTTTCCGGCTTTGACATGAGGAAGAAGAGGCGACTGAAGTGTATAACAGATGTCGGCATCACCTTTTAGCAATGTAAGAACTGCTTGTCCGGCACCGGGGTGGTAAATTGGGGTTACATGATCATATGAAACGCCAGCAAGCTTAAAAAGGTAAGCAGGCGCCGTACTCGTGGTATCAGCCGGTTGCGCAGCTGCTACCCTGATTTTTTTTGGATTCTTTTTCACGTAATCAATAAGCTCCTGTACCGTCTTGATAGGCAGATCCGGGCGAACAACAAGCATTGCAGGAGTCGTCTGGATCCTGCTAACAAAGGTCAAATCATCCCATTTAAAGGGGAGCTTATCGCCTTCTTTCGCTGGAAGCGAAACATTTGTCCCACCTGTAGCCCCCATAAGCGTATAACCGTCCGGTTTGGATTCCTTTACCTGATTGAAGGCTATCGCACCCGAAGCTCCTGGCCTATTGATCACCACGGTCGGCTGCCCCAAGTACTGAGGCAGTATGCCTGCCCAAATCCTGAGCGCAATATCAGTGCTGCCTCCCGGACCATATGGGCAGATGAATTGGATCGTTTTTTCGGGATAATTCCCCTCTTGGGCCAGACTACTGGAAACGCCCGTAAGAAAGAGAGACAAAATAAAAAGGAACACACACAGAAAAGCTTTCGAAATTCTCGGAATCATATTACACCTCCTCAATTTTTTGGATAGTGGCCACTATATTGGCCGCACAGGATAGTACTCATCTCAAAAATAGGCATCGTAACGAATTTACGTGATTAACCCCATCAGGGATATTGTTCTTTAAAATTCCTACAAAATAAAACGGATTCCTCTGAAGTTATAAGGCAATCAATAAATTATCTCTTACATTTCTAATATGGTTTTTTAGTAGTTTTTCTGCCAAGTGGCCGTCTCTTTTTTTCATTGCCAGCAGAATTTCTTTATGTTCCTGGATGGATTTTTCTATTCTTCCTTTAACAGTAATGCCAATGTAACGTGAGCGCAAAAGTTGTACATTGAGCACATTGAGTATTTCTGAAATTTTTTTATATCCGGAAGCCTTGATGATTAATTCATGCAATTTTAAATCGCTTTCAATAGATGAATCACGCTTATTTTTTTTTGCATCAACTTCAGCCTTGTTCAGAAGCGTTTCCAATTCAGAGAGTTCATCTTCATTCACACGTTGAACTGCCAATTTCAACGCTGTACACTCTAAAACTTCTCTTAAAACAAATATTTCTTCAATATCACTTTTTGTAATTTCAGTAACAAATGCTCCTTTATTCGGAATGATTTTTACCAGCCCTTCGTTTTGCAACATTTTTAATGCTTCACGAACTGGAGTCCGACTGAAATTAAAATTTTTTGCGATCTGCTCTTCAATTAAAGGGTCTCCTGGCTTCAGAGCGTATTGGATTATGGCTTCCTTGATTTCATTGTAGGCTTGCCTACTGAGTGGAACTGATTGTTTTTGTTTAAAATATTTTAAGGATCTATTATTTGGCATAATTTAAATTTATTTAATCATTCTTATATTGTATACAAATAATATACTAAATGGATACATGTCAAGAAATATTTATTAGCGTATATCAAATATATTCAAATATCATTTCAGGATGAAAAAAATGGATAAAAAAAATCTGTTCACGATCTTATAAAAATGAAGCAGACAGGCAAAAAAATAACTTTTCTAACGGCATATGACTATCCAACCGATCAATTTGCAGAAGCCGCCGGATTGGATATGTTCCTCGTGGGAGATTCGTTTGGTATGTTTGTTTATGGATATTTGGGAACAGTTCCGGCGAAAATGGATCAAATGATTTTTCATGCAGATGCAGTCAGACGAGAGGCTCCGAATACCTTTGTCGTCGGGGATATGCCGTTTATGAGCTATCAGAGTTCAATAGAAAAGTCGGTTGAAAATGCTGGTCATTTCCTGAAAGAAGCGAATTGTGATGCCATCAAGTTAGAAGTCGGGGTGCGGATAGTGTCCAGAATCAAAGCCATTGTTGATGCCGGCATTGTCGTGATGGGGCATAAGTATCCACTCAGGCTTATACCTCTACGACGATAGTTATCGACTGATGCGACTGATGTGGTTTTATTATAAAGCGCCCCCTCACCCTGCCCCCTTCCCAGAAACAATCGAATGCGGTCCATTACAAAGCCTGATGGAGAGGCACCCCACGTTAGTGTTAGTGACGAGAGGGTATCAGCACCTCTGGATTTACCAGCGGATCCGGTATTTTTCCCGACAGCGTCGCAGCAACCTTTTCGGCCGCCTTCTTCTGCAGCTCCTGGATGGCTTCATCCGAATAAAACGCCGTGTGCGACGTCACTATCACCTGCTCCATCTTTAACAAGGGATTGTCCGGCTTTGCAGGCTCATCGATCATCACATCCAGGCCGGCCCCGGCGATCCGGCCCGCATTCAGCGCATCAATCAGGGCGCCTTCATCAATCAGGGAACCGCGGCTAACATTCACGATATAGGCATTCGGCTTCATCATCTCGATCTGCTGTTTGCCGATCATCCCTTTTGTTTCCGCAGTCAGCGGCGAATGCAGCGAAATGACGTCGGACCCCTTGATCAGCTCCTCGAAAGATGCCAGTTTAAAACCGGGCTGGGCAACAGATTTTTCGTCAACGTAAGGATCATAGACCAGAATGTTGAAACCGATGGGGCTAGCCTTGCGGGCAAGCTCCCTGCCGATCCGGCCGAATCCCACAACCCCGAGGGTTTGTCCGGACAGCCGTTTTAACGGTTTCAGATTGGCGACGGACCATTCGCCTGCACGAACCCGTCTGGCAGAGAATACCACTTTGCGGGTCAGCGCCATGATCAATGCCAGGGCATGATCCGACACCTCGTCCACACAATAATCCAGGACATTGCTGACCATGATCCCTTTGCGGGTGGCGGCAGCGATATCGATGGTATCGACACCGACGCCGTAGCGCACCATGATTTTACATGATGTCAATGCATTAATTACTTTTTCCGTAATTTTTGAACGCGCATTCAGAATCCCATGGGCATCTTTGGCAATCGCAATGATTTCTTCTTCCGTTTGGGCCTGTCCTACAACCAGTTCCGCTCCGATCTGAGACAGTACTTCACGTTGAATATCCACATTTGGAAACCGGTGATCCGTAATGACGACTTTGTATTTTGAGCCCATAATGCAAATCTCCAGATTATAATTTAAAAAACATATTGAACGTAATTGAGATTAAAATAAACAGCGCACTGGCATCCTCAGTTACCCAAACAATGAATTCTAATTGGATACGGACTGATATAAATCGACAAATTGCTCATCGCTGAGTGCGCTTTTTATTTCCGTCGCCTTTTCTTTGACAGATTGAAGCAGCGCATCGACCTTATCATCCGGGAGCTTGGCAAGGCCGAGCATATCTATTTTCCAGGTAATATTGGCCTTGCCGGCCTTTTTGCCGATTTCAATCTGGTGTTTCTGCCCCAGCAGCTCCGGACCAAATGCCTCTACGGTTCTGGGCTCTTTCAATAGGGCCGCCACGGGGATCCCGGCCGCCCAGCGGAATACGTTGTCACCGACAATCGGTCGATAGGCCGGATGTCGATAACCGGTGAGTTCCTGTACCAGTTTGCTGAGTTCAACGAGCTTTTCGGTATTTAATGAACAGGGTACGCCATACCCGACTTTAAGCGCCATGATCACCTCTTCGGTCGGTGCGTTCCCGGCCCGTTGACCGATACCCCCCACCGTGGTGGAAGCGATTTGAGCCCCGGCCATCAACCCTGCAATCGTATTGGCAACTCCCAGGCCAAGGTCGTTGTGACAGTGCATTTCCAGAGGCAGATCAACCCAGGAGCGTATTTTTTGCGTCATCCAAGCCGACGCTTCCGGAACAATCGCTCCGACCGTATCCACCACGGCAATCCGATCCAGAGAACCGGTCGCAACGGCATCTTTCAAGAGACGTTCCAAAAACTCCATCCGGGCCCGGGCCGTATCGATTAAAAACAGACAAACCCCCAGTCCTTTTTCTTTTTTGGCATAGGTGATGGAGTCCATGACCCGGTCATACAGCTTTTGTTCGGGCCACTCGAACTGATACATCAAGCGCGGATATCCCACCGGCACTTCCATAACAACCCCCCACACACCGCAATCCGCCGACATATCGATATCGCTGCGCATCGCCCGGCACAGACAGGTGATTTTGGCATTGAGGCCCAATTTGCATATGGCTTTAATCGAGTTGCGATCCTGCTGGGAAACCGGCGGAAACCCGGCTTCAATATATTGAATGCCAACCTCATCCAGCATCTTTGCAATGCGGATCTTGTCTTCGGTATCCAGGTTGATGCCCGGCGCCTGCTCACCATCCCGCAGGGTTGAGTCATGGATGATTACCTCGGGCGGCATTATCCGGGTTTTCATTAGTTCCGGTGAAAAATTGTGCTGGCTGACCCAGACATGCTCCCGGCGCCAGGGACCCGATTCAATGGATGGGTCCGGGGTTAAATCTTTTTTTACAGTCATCTTCATCCTCCTGAATTCGTTTTTTGGGGCAAATCTTCTTAAGATTGGCAAGTATTTTCTTAAGCGCGGTATTTAGAGCTTCTCGTCAATTTCTCTGGACGATATATTTTCGACCCATTAATACTTTATTCTACCGGTTACAAACACAAATCCATCCTGATCAACTATTTCGGCTTCATTTCCTACAGGTTTTTCTAGTTTTTGTAATCAAACCCCAGTTGAAAAGCCTGTCGGTTCTGATCATGGAATTTCGGAATCACTTCCAAGGCACTTTCCAATAAAATATCTTTATCCAGCGCATCAATAACTTTAGCAATGTAACCCAGAACAATTGTATTGGTGAAAAGGGCGTTATTTAATTTTTCCACGGCCAAATTTTTGGCTGGAAAGGCCTTTTGAGAACATTTCAGACCTTCATCAATCTCATCCACCGTTTCCGGATCGTAGATGATTACGCCATTGTCGGGCACCGTATCCTTAAACTGTTTGTAAGCGGCACTTGAAAGGGCGATAAAGTAATCCGGAGATTCACACATCGGGCTGTCGATATTCGCTTTTGAAAAGACCACCTGGCTTCTGACATACCCCCCGCGCATCTCCGTTCCGTGGCTTTTTAACATGGTCACATGAAATCCCTGTTTGACAGCCGCTTCGCCAATAATCTGGCCCAGCCGGACCACCCCCTGCCCGCCGAACCCACTCGCAACGATTTCAATTCTATCTTTCATAATGATCCCGTTCTCCTTATTTTATCAACGGCCTCATGCACATATTGAGAGAATTCAGGCCGCGAATTGCTGGCATCATGCCATATGCCGGTTGCCCAAAAGGTATTCTCTTTCTCTTGACCCAAGGGCGCAGCGTGGTCTTTAATCCATCTGAACATGTTAACCTGATTTCTTGAACCGAGTTCGCGCGATGCAAAGTTTGTGGGACACGGATAGGGCATATGCACCAACGAAAAACCGTTGTTTAAAATCGCCTTTTTGATGGTTTCAACAGCCAAGGCGCCGTCCATCGACACATGGCGGGCTAAAAACGTAGCACCGGCCCCTTTAATTATATGCAGCACATCCCTATTTTCACTCATCAGATTGGGTTCAAACATGCCATAGGGGCTGCTGTCGGTATGACTCCCCTGGGGTGTCGTCCAGCCATACTGCCCACCGGTCGATTGGTAACCGAGATTGTCGTTAACGATAACGGTCATATCCGCATTGCATCGCGCCGCATGGATGAGATGCATCAGCCCGATCCCGAAGGCATCCCCGTCACCGACAGTCAGGATAATTTTCTTTTCCGGCGGCAGGGCGATGCGCAACCCCCTCGCAATGGCGTAAGCCCTGCCGTGTGTGCCGGCAAACCCATCCCCTTTCCACGTCGCAAATGTCTGACGCCCGGCACAGCCGATGGACGTCCCCCATATAATATCGGCGACTTTAAGTCCGAGTTCTTTTATGGCCTGCACCACAATCTTGTGGTTGATTCCCAGCCCGCATCCGGAACATGCCGTGCTTGGAATCTTCCTTGAACGCAAATATTTCGATGTCAGTTCTGACGATTTGTATTCCATCTACCATGCCTCCAATACCCATCCCTTGCGAGCAATGGGTTTGTTTTTGAGTAATTTTTCAAAAGTCTCGATTAAATCCGGTGTCGTGGGCAGGTCACCGCAACTCCCCAGAAAATGAACCTGCGAATCCTTTGAGACAGCGCGCCTGACTTCCCGCACCAGTTGCCCATCCCAGTTCAATTCAACAGCCAGGTACTTAGTATTATGAGAGAAAAGTTCATCAGGAAAAGGCCATATATTGATAAGTCGCAGTGAACCCACCTTCAGGCCCTGCTGCCTCGCTTTGCCCACCGCCGTGTTGACCACCCGTGAGGGACTGCCGTAAGAGACCACAACTAAATCGGGATCATCATCCATAAACTTTTTTTCATAATGATGGTTAAAAAGATCCCGGTGATTTCGAACCTTGTATATCAGCCGGTAGGCGTGCTTATGGTGCTCTTCAACCTCCTCGATATCGTACCCTTCTTCAGTAGGTGTCCAGTCCGAGCAGATGGCGCCGGTATTTTGCCCCATAACCACCGGCGGAACATCGAGATCATCATTGCACGGATAAAAGTCGGGGCCTCGATGAATTTTCCTCGGCCAGAAACGAAATCCCATCTCTTTCATTTCATCTTCGGTCTCAGGAACGCTGATATCCTCAAACCCATCGGTGATAAGCTGATCCGCCAATACCGATACCGGCATACGAAACCTTTCCGATAGATAAAACGCCTCCACCACCATCGCCATGCACTCTTGAGCGGAATTCGGCGCCAAACATATCGTTTCGAAATTGCCGCCCTGGGTGGGATATCTCATCAAATAAAACTCTCCCTGCCCCGGGGCCCCCGTAATCCCACTCACCGGACCGACGCGGCCCGAGTTGAGCACCACCAGCGGCATCTCACACCCCAAGGCCCAACCGTAGGGATCTGCATACAAGATAAACCCAGGGCCGGAAGTCGCCGTCATCGCTTTCATTCCACCTAAAGCGGCTCCGATACACATATGCATGGCCGCACATTCGTCTTCCGCCTGCAGGTAAAATCCACCCACCTGGGGCAATCGTTGGCTCATAGCTTCGGCAAGTTCCGTCGCCGGTGTAATCGGATAGCCAGCAAAAAACCTGCAGCCGGCCAGAATTGCTCCTTCGGTAATTGCAAAGTTGCCTGTTTCTAAATACTTTTTCATAGTATAAATTTACCTCTCTTTCAGGAAGTTACTTCTTTGACATCAATCGCAAAGTCAGGACAAACAAAGAAACATTTAAAACAGCCCACACAGTGGTCAGAGGTTTTACATTCCATGGGCCGGTAGCCTTTTTCATTGAAACTATCGGCAGGGCCAAACGTATTGACCCCGCAGACCTCGGCACAATAGCCGCATTCTTTACAGTACGAGGTATTAACGGTGACCTCGAATTTCCTAGCATCGCACTCTATGCAGCGACAGGATTCAGCCTCAATTTGCTCATGACTGAGTCCCCGTTCAACTTGATGAAATTCTGACATTCTTTCCCAAGGCTTTAACAGCCCCAGATCGTTTCGCGGCTTCGCTTCCATTACAAATGGCGACAGGAGGACCTCTGGTTCCGGTTCAGCCAGCACTTCTTCAATGTCGCCATTACCACCAAGATATTTATCGATGCTTTTCGCCGCTTTCCGGCCCTGCGCAATCGCACCGATGATGGAAGCAGGCCCGCTTACTACGTCCCCGCCTGCAAAAATGCCTTCTTCTTCCGTAGCGAGGGCATCTTCTTCTACCTTGATGCGCCCATTGTGCGTTTTGACTTTCTTTTCCTGTTTTAGAAAATCAAGATCAGCCGCCTGCCCGACAGCCAAAATAATGTAATCAGCTTCCATTCTATGAGTAATTTCGTAATCATAGGCAGGGTTAAAGTTACAGGCGTTATCAAATACAGACGTACATTTCATCAATCCGAGCCCGGTTGCCTTTTCTTCGCCCAGGATTTTTTTGGGCGCCCAGGTATTATTAATTAATACGCCTTCTTCTTCCGCTCGCTCAATCTCCCATGCATGCGCCGGCATTTCATCCCTGTTTTCCAGACAAACGATATGTACCTTTTGGGCACCCAGCCTTTTAGCTGTCAACGCAACGTCAATGGCGACATTACCGCCGCCCACAACGATCACATCGCCTTTGAAATCAAATTTTTGACCGCTCCGGACATCACGCAAAAAATCCCACCCCCACAGAACACCTTTCTTGTCAGAACCTTCCAGAGGAATTTTGGCACTTCCGTTTGCACCGCTGCAAACGAAAACAGCATTGAAATCCTTTTTAAGCTGGTCAAACATGATGTCTTTCCCGATTGAAATATTTCCCCTGAATTCGATGCCCCACTCAAGGATATCGTTAATATCCTTGTCCAGCCTTTCCTCGGGCACTCTGTATCTGGGTATGCCATATCGCAGCATGCCGCCGGGCTTTGGGAATGAATCAAAAACCGTTACCTGATGACCCTTTGTTATTAGATAATAGGCTGCTGTCAAGCCCGCAGGTCCTGAACCGATAACGGCAATCTTTTTTCCGGTTTTATCCGCCACCTTCTTATTTTTTTTCCACTTCTCCCCGCCTTTGTCCACCGCATCCCGCTTAATGGCACGAATGGCAATCGGATCTCCAAATTGCTTATAGGCGCATACTTCTTCACAAGGTGCAAAACAGGCATCCGCGCATACCGTCGGCAGCGTCAACTTTTCCCGCAATACGGCTACCGCTTCATCATATTTTTCGGCTTTGACCGCTCGAATATACCTGGGCACATCCACACCAACCGGACACGCTTCGGTGCAGCGTGGAACAATAAAATCACTCCTGTGAACACGTACTTTTTCCATAAATAAATTTCCTCCCCAATCAATTACATACTGCAAACGAATGAAGTTTTTTAAAGAAGCTTCTTTAAAATTGTTTTATTGTAATTTTAATACCAAGATCGAATACCACTGTCAATAAGTTTATTTATAATTTTTTATAATTATCATAACTTGCTTATAATACATTGTTTATTTTATATTAATTTTATCTAAAATTTAATTATTTGGAATACCAAATATTTTATTAGAATATTTATTTCAGCAATTCACGCAGCTTTAAGCGTTGGACTTTTCCTGATGGACCTTTGGGAAGTTCCTCAATAATTTTGATAATCCCGGGTGTTTTAAATTCACCCAGATGCTTCAGACAATGCCGTCTCAATTCTTCTTCGGTTGCCGTCATATTCGGCTTGAGGACCACACCGCACATAATGTTTTCGCCATATTGTACGTCAGGAACACCGACAGCGCCGGCATCAAGTACGGCCGGATGTTTATATAGCACCTCATCGATTTCTCTTGGGGCAATATTTTCTCCCCCTTTGATAATCAACTCCTTAATCCTGCCGGTAACAAAAACGAAACCGTCTGTGTCCATAGTGCCCAGATCGCCGGTATGAAACCATCCGTCCGGTTCAATGGCCCTGGCAGTCAAATCCGGCTCTTTGTAATAACATTTCATAACATTATCACCCCGTATCATGATTTCCCCCTGCCGGCCGCAGGGGAGATCATTTCCGTAATTATCTGTAATTTTGGCCTCATTTCCAACCGGAACACCAGGGGAGCCAAATTTCCTTTTAGCAGGATCAAGGGGGTTACTGAAAACCGGCGCGGCGGTCTCAGTCAGTCCCATGGTTTCGATGACGGAAACTTTGAATTTTTCTTCAAATGTTTTATGAAGGGATGGCGGCAGGGCCGACGATGCCGAGCGGCCGAAGCGAAGGCGTTCAAGGTTCAGGCTTTCATCTTTTTGACATTCATCGCAACACAGATACGAAATAATCGTCGGCACGACACTGAACCAGGTACACTGAAAATCAGAAATCAATTTCCAAAAGTTGGAGGCACTGAATTTATGGGGCATCACCACACTGCCGCCGCTTATGAGGGGCGCGATGGTGGTAACCACTTCTCCGTTTATGTGGTAGAGCGGAAGGGAACACAGCGCCCTGTCGTCAGCGGATAACCGATGCGCCATCGTGGTGAAACGACCGCCGGCCATCAGATTCTTGTGTGTCAGGATCACGCCTTTGGGCCTGCCCGTGGTTCCGGAGGTGTATAGCAAAAGGGCTTCATCTTCTTCGGTTACATCCGGCAACTTAAAGTTAGAAAAATCATCATCACTTGCGAAAATGCTTTCGGCATCAATATCAACCGATACCGCCTGGATGTCCCGTTTAACATTCTGGAGCGCTTTTTCCAGAAAAGGCCGGTAATGCTCTTCAAAGAAAACAAGGCGGGCATCAGAATGGTTTAGAACATATTCCAGCAGAGAGGACTGCGCCATCAGGTTTAAAGGGACTGCCACAAGACCGGCATACATGGAGCCCAGAAAAATCTTGGCGGTCTGATACCCATTACTCAACATAAACGAAACCTTGTCACCCTTGCTTAAGCCACGGCTTATCAGATACTTACCCAGCTGTTCCGAATCAGACTTGAGCTGATCATAGGAGAGAAAAAGCCCGGGTTCAGGCGCAATCATAAAAATCTTATCTTTATATTCTTCAGCATTATAATCGATCATGTATCTGAGAGTATTCATAGCGATGCTCACGTAGACTGATTAATGATAAATCTAAAGGGTACTCCCCGCTTGCCATCTGATAACACAAGACTCGAAAAAGCAAAATGAAAAGCGCTTTCAAAAAAATTATCCCTTGTTTCGTGACCGCTGGCGCCGCCCCTGCCTGTATAACTCAAAATTATGACCACGTTAATTTGTCGGCGTAAAATGGTTCATAGGCAACCACAGCCCAGAAAATGGTTAACAATTGTATTTGATCTATTAATTAATGTTTGGTATTCCAATTATTTTTAAAAAATATAAATCGTAATTTTTATTTTATAAATAAATATCAAAATCTTGTATAGAATATAATTCTACTTGACAGTTAGTATTATTTATTGGTATTCGATCGTTATGAAAAAAAATCCAGCCATTACCATCAAAGGCAAACTGAACAATTTGGCCTATCAACAATTGAAAGAGATGGTTGTCAGCGGCGAGGTCTCCCAAGAAAAACCGCTTGTGGAACGCACAATCAGCAAGAAGCTCAACATGAGCAGGACCCCGATCAAGCATGCCATCAGCCGCCTGCATCAGGAAGGTCTTATCAGGGTTGTTCCCCGCCATGGTGTTTTTCCCATCATCATCACATACGCAGAATATAAAAATATTACTGAATTAAGAGAAGTCCTGGAAGGTCTGGCCACCCGTTTAGCTGTCGACCATTTTTCGAATGCCAAGTTGCGAGAGTTGAAAGATATTTTCGACAACCTCGGCGATTTTCGAGACGTCGACAAGGTCAACCATAACGAATTTGCTCTGGCGAATGTGGCCTTTCATCGCTCGATATTAGAACACAGTAACAATCCCAAACTGATCAAAACCGTCAAAAGCCTTTATGATCACCTCAATCTGGTAAGACTGAAAACAATTGAAATGACAGGTCGGCGAATCCAATCAGCGGATGAGCATGAAGCAATAATTGAAGCCTTGGAAGGCCGCAATGCGGATCAAGCAGAAAAGGCAATGCGTGCGCATATCAGAGCGATTAAGAGAGATATTGAACTGCAATTTCAGAAAAACCTCGATTTTTTCCCAAACGCAAAATAGATCCTGGTGACGGACGCCTCGCTGTTTCTACTGGCCGAAGAAAAGTATCTTGGAAAGAAATTAACAGCAATTGAATGCTACACACGATTTAGCTGCGCCCAGTCTTCAAGGACAGCGCAGACGGACGCGGTGTCCTGCTCATCAAACCCCTTGGCCATGGCGCTCACATATATCTGAAGACTGTTTGCAAACAGCGGCGTAGGGCATTTCAGGCTTTTCGCAAATTCATCAATGATGCTTAAATCCTTCTGGAATATTTTGACTTTCATACTGGGATTGTCGTAATCGTTTTTCACCATGCGCGGCGCCCGGACTTCGAACATGCGGGAGCGCCCGGAACTGTCGCACATAACCTTGTAAATCATTTCAGGATCCAGGCCGGCTTTCATGCCAAACACCATCGCTTCGGCCGTTGATACATTATGGATGGCAACCAGCAGATTCGCCACCAGCTTCATCTTGCTACCGTTGCCGAACTGCCCCAGAAAATAGTTTGATCGCGCAAACGCTTCGATGATCGGAATACATTTTTCATATGAATCATGATGCCCGCTGCCATATACCACCAGGTCTTTCTGAACGGCTCTTGTACCCCCACTGATGGGGCAATCCAGAAGGGTCATCCCGGCTTTTTGCATATCTTCGCAGGCCCTCTCTTTATCTGCGAGAGCCAGTGTACTGCACTCCATGGCGATCAATCCTTTGCGCCCGGACGACAAAATCCCATCCACACCCCACACCACATCCTGAAATGCTGAAAGACTCGGCAGAGACATTAAAAGTACGTCCGACTTCTGTGCGACTTCACGACAAGAAGATGCGGCCTGACCGCCGTTGTCAACCAGAATGTCGGTCCTTTCTTTAAGAACATCGTATCCCCAAACGGCAAAGCCCTCATTGGCAATGTTAGCGGAAATCGCTGTTCCCATGAATCCGAGCCCGATTACCCCGACTGTCATGCTGTTCGTTTTTTTTCTTTTTGAATTCACCGCACCCCCTTAAACCCGATTCAGTTTTTAGCGTAAAGCTGAGAAACAATAAATTTAAAAAAGTGACCAAAAATGCCTGAGTCAAGCTTGACACATTCGTAAAAAGTCCCAAATCCCGTCATGCCTGCGTAGGCAGGCATCCAGAACCATTTGAAATCACTGGATTCCCGCCTTCGCGGGAATGACGATAAAAGCGCATTTTCGACTTTTTACGAGACCATCAGGCTTGGGCAGATCTCAAAGCAGACCGAACCATATTGGCAAAACTGACATTTCCCAGGGTCACCCATTTAACCATTCTGTCCTGACCGGATGAATACTTCCGAATGATTGCCCGCTCGGAATATCCCTTCTGTATCATCGTGAGGACATTTCCGTAAAAATCCTCCAGAAAGGACAGCTTGCTTTTTAAATGCATTTTGCCATTTTTGAGGCAGGGCCTGTGGGCGCAGAAAATCGATTCGAAATCGAACCGTAAAACCTTTTTCAGTGAATCGATCTGTTCGGCCAATTGTTCGTCGGCTCGAAAATATTTTATTTTGTCCCCCAGATACAGATCGCCTGAAAATAACCAGCTCTTACTTTCCTCCAGGTACACGGTATGATCTTTCGAATGCCCGGGGGTGTGGATGGGTTTAAACCTGAAGCGCTCTGTTTCATAAAAGCTGTTGAACGGAACCATCTCGGTTTGGTCCGCTCTTCCCCAGACATAAAATTGATAGGGGCGGATGCTGAAACCACTTTTCATCAGCCGACCGGTTTCGGGGTGGCCGGTCACGCCGACACCATAAAGCCTTCTGATTGCCGCTGCATTTCCGCTATGATCTTCATGATGATGGGTCAGCAGGATACCGTCTATTTTTTTCCCCGAAAGCAGCCGGATGACGCTCGCTTGCATATTGCGCTGGCCGGTGTCAACTAAATGCCCGTCGACCCAATACATATAGACCGACATCAGCGGACGCCCGAAAGGCCCAAAACCAAGCTGAAAGGCTTCAATTTCTCCGAAAATCTCTCTTTGTACGATGTTCATTAAGAATCCATAAATCCGCTGTTGAGCTGGTGCTTAGAGAAGATAAAGATTAAAAAACCTCGTTAATTCGGTAAGATCGGTTTAGCACAAACCAGCCGAAAACCGTAACCAACGAGGTTAAGGGGATGATACACCAAACGGTATTGCCATTCAAGTTAGAAATGACCCAGTGTTAGAAATGACCCAGTTAGAAGTGACCCGGGACACGATCACATCGCATGCTCGGGAGTTGGGGGTACATTTAGCGTTGACAACCTTTTTCACTTTCTGTAGATAATACCAGTCGTTCGTATCCTGGAAAAGATTACTACCTTACACCACATGGCCCAATATTCGGAAGTACATTACGGAATATAAAATTATCACTTATTTCGAACTCAAAATGAAAATTCTTATAAATAATACAGAAAACGATCAGCGTTATATCGGATGATGCGGAGGGGAAAACCGATCGGTAACATAAGATCAAACAATTGTTTTAATTTCTTAGCGGAGGGATAAGCAATGTTTGAATACTTCCCTGACAATTTTCAATGGAGCAATACCACCATCGGCTGCATTACCGCCGGCGGGAACATCAGCGAAGTGGATGATGCCTGCCGTCCCTTGAAGGGACTGGCCAAAGGGGGAGAAAACGACCCTGCAGCTCTCGAGGCTTGGCATCAGAGCTGGAAAAAAGTAGCCGGACGTGTTGAACGGCTGGCTGCTCAGGATGAAGAGGCTGGAAATTATCTCAGCGCTGGCCGTAAATATTTCCGGTCGTTCTTATACTATCAGGTCGCTGAAAGGCATATGACCAACCACGATCCCCGCAAGCTTCAGACGTACCATAAGCTGCTGTCGACTTTTAAAAAGGCGATTGAATTGAGGCGCGACCCTGTTGAAAGGGTTGAGGTGCCCTTTAAAAACACCTCATTGCCGGCTTTGTTTATACCTGCACTTGGCGATGGGAAGGCTCCATGCATGGTTCATTTTGACGGATTTGACGATCTGAAAGAGAGGATTTATGCCAGGATTGGTGACGAGTTTCGGCGTCGCGGTATCTCCCTGTTGATCGTGGACAACCCAGGTGTCGGTGAGTCTCTCCGTCTTCGCGATCTGCACTCGGGCCCGGATACTGAGGTCCCGGCCGGGGCTTGCGTTGACTATTTGGAAAACCGCCCTGATGTGGACCCAGAGCTCATCGGAATCATGGGGATCAGTTTCGGGGGCTACTATGCCCCTCGGGCTGCGGCCTTTGAGAAGCGCTTCAAATGCTGTGTCGCCTGGGGCGCTTTCTGGCGATTCGAATGGTACCATCAGGCGGCATACCAAGGCCAGAAGTCGGTCCCGGAGTTCCAGCTTCCCTGGGTTTTTGGTAAAAAAACGTTTGAAGAGGCCCGCGAGGTTGCACTGAAGATTACACTGGAGGGCGTCGTTGACAAGATCACCTGCCCGCTACTGGTGGTTCACGGAGAGAATGACCGCATCGTACCGCTCTGGCATGCGGAAAAAACGATGGAGGCTGCCGTGAACAGCCCGAAACGAGAGTTAAAGGTGTTTACTCTTGCCGATGGGGGAGCAGAACATGTTCAGGGAGATTGTCCTCATATGTTTGTGGATTATGCGGCCGATTGGGTCTCCAGAATCCTCGGGGGATATCCCAAAGGCATATGATAGGAGATGAAGTGTGAAGGAAAAAATCTGTTATTTCAATGGGGGGTATATTAAGGAGCGTGAAGCCAAGATCCATATATCTGACTGGGCGATTTGGGAGGGTGGCGTCTATGATATTGGAAGGACTTTCAATCACATCCCTTTCAAATTAAATGAACATATTGATCGGCTGTTCCATTCCCTGCGCAGCCTGCCTTTCATTCAATTTCGCTTAACACCGGAGAAGGTGCATGATATTACGCTGGAAATACTTAAACGTAACGAAAAACACCTGGATTCCGAGGACGACTACCGATACATATACAGAATCAGTCGAGGAATAAGTGTTGATCCGGCCGCCGGTCCTACTTTTTTTGTTTACTTAGATTCGTTAGCTCCTTTGAGTGGCGGCTATGAGAAGATCGCCAAGTGGTATACGAAAGGGGCGCACATGGTAGTTGCAAGCACGAGACAAATCCCCCCCCAGTGTTTGGATCCCAAGATAAAACATTCGAACAGATTGTGTAATTCTCTGGCTGAATTTGAGGCCAAAATGGTTGACCCGGAGGCATTTCCCCTCCTGCTTGATATTTACGGATTCGCTACTGAATGTGCAAGACAAAGTTTTTTAATGGTGAAAGACGGCAGATTGTTTGCCTCGAAATTGACGAATGCTTTAGGAGGGATTACCCGGGCAACGATTCTGGAATTGGCCAAAGATCTTGATATTGAATGCTCTGAGACGGACTTATGTGTCTATGATTTATACAACGCGGATGAGGTTATGATTACCTCCAGCAGTTTCTGCATTGTTCCGGTGGTCAAGTTTAACGACCGCGTATTAGAAAAACCGATTCCGGGTCCGGTTACAAAACAGTTGATGACGGCATTAAGCACCGCGGTTAATTGTGACTTCGTCCAACAAATTCTTAGAAAAGTTCAAACTTGATCAGAAGCCTCACGATTAACAACTTATTCCCAGCAGGGATTTCCATTTATTACGGTTTCGATTCCAGCGATCGTACAGGTAGGGTTGCTGGCGACTGCGTCCCAGTGCATTTTGCTCTCAATGGTACCGATGATCCGGTTCAATCTGGGAACGAAATAAGGATACGTGTTATTTTTCCCCATCCCGATTACCACGGCCCCTGATTTCCTTCTGTGCTCCCCCCAAAATCCTGTGGTGGGAATGAACTTACTGCTGCCGATGCCAAACAAACCGAATTTCCGGGAATTATGGTCCATGGAAGCCAGCAATGAATCCAAATTTACTGCGTCGATGCCTCCCTCGACCTTGATCACCTCTCCCTGCTTGAAATAAAGTTTCACAGGTTCGGAAAGAGCACCGATGACATCGATCGATTTGTCGGCTACAAATACGCCTTCGGCACTGTCCTCCTCGATATAAGGATGAAGGGTTGACGGCGGCCACGCAGTGAAACCGGTTTTATACTGCCGATGGGGACCCACCATAATTCCATAATGAGTGTACCATTCATCGGGTTCGAACCCTTTCAGCAGACGGCACCTGAAATCCATTCCGAGCGGAGACGTCATGTGCAGATCATTTCCTTTTTTCATGGCTTCATTGATCAGATTGTTGCCGGAAATAGTATACCTTCGGGTTTCCAGTACGTCGACATCTTGAAAGCTTTTTAATATTCTGAGCTCCTGACCCTTCTGCAAGTACATGCTTACGATTCTCACACCTGCTAGCCCTGCTTCGGTAGAGGCAGTGGTATGGGCCAACGAGGTGGAAAGGCATTGCAAGACGACCTGTGCTCCCAGCATGGCTTTGGCCATCATCTGGGTCGGTTCATCCTGCATGCGCAGGCGGGGACTGCTTAAGGCCAAGGTTACTTCACAGCCCATGGAGGTGCAAACACCGGCAATGGCTTCATATGCCATGGGGTTGATGTCGGTGCTGCCGAGTATGAGAACGTCTTCCCCGGGGTTAACCGTGGCTTCTACTGCTTTCTTGATTCCCGGGATTATTTCGATAATCTGAAGCGTCATAATTTAATCTCCTTGTAATGCAGTTTGTCATAAAAAAACATTGCGGTTATCAAAAAACCTCCGGAAAAATAAAAATGTGTTCTTATTGTGGCCTCACATGCCTTCACCTTTAAGGTTTGGGGTTAGCTATTGGATAATTTGTTTTTTCCGCTGGTACATGATTTCATCGCCCCAGACCAAAAGCTTTCTGAAGGAATTGGGGGAGTGAATGGCCAACAAACGAACGGAATTATGAAACCAGTTCATAGGTTTGTTCCAAGGGCATACGGCAATGCAGCGACCTCCGCAACTAGGCCACTTTTTCCGATTCATTCCCTGGAAGATGATACATTTTTCTGCATTTATATACCATTTACGGAAACCGGGATTGTTGTGGACCGGATTAGGGACCTTATCGCTAGGAGCCCCCTTGGGGATTGCTCCCGCGGGACAAAATTTAGCACAGCTTTCGCACGACATGCAAAATTCATGGATCCCGAAGGAGATAGGTTTGTCCGGAATCAAAGGCAAATCCGTTGTGACGGCCTTTAATCGCATATTGTTCCCGAACTCAGGGGATAAGACCCTTCCGGTCCGGCAGAATTCTCCTATGCCCGCATCAATTGCGATGGGGACCATATTCAACTCGGGCTCGCCTCTTCCTCTGGTCTCCCGATACATGGCATCATACCCTAGTCTGCGAATAAAATCGGCGAGTTGAGTAGTAATGAATTTAAGCCTTGAGTAAGAATCACCTGTGGAAGCGTGAGAGAAATAGGACGGCGCCAAATCAAGCAGGCTAGTCTTGTGCCGTACGGCGCAGATGACGGCATATTTATGGGAAATATTAACCTCTTTATAGATCCAACGTTGGTCCAGTTCAGCAATTCGTACAATATCGGCACCAAACATGAGGCCTACTTTTTTGATAATTCGCGTCATCCAAGCCTTATCTTCGACCTGCAGGCAGCCCTCCGGAGGGGTCACGGGAAACGGATCGGGCTCATAATCCCCACAAAGGCGAGCGCTCGAATCCGCTATTGCACGGGCTATACGATCCTCATCTTCCAGTTCTGTATATGCAAGCGGGACAGAGTAACGATCAAAACCAGTTCGGGCTTTATACTTTCGGCGCAACTCTTCGCCGTATGGATTATCGGGCCTCATGCACAAAAAGGCCATCCGTTTTTTTTCGAACCTTTCTATGGGTCCGATTATGTATTTTTGATACGTAGGGTTATCAACCTCTTTTACTCCCAAGAATTTTCTGAACCTTTCCTGGGCCACCAGTCTCTTTTCATATGGCAAAAGGGCCCTCTCTAGTCTTTCCATATTAATTAATTCCTGAAATTTTATTAATAAAAATAAAGCTGGCTTTTCGTTGTTGAATATCACTCTTGTCCAAAAACGGTTTTAGAAAGAAGTAATTTTCAATAATTTCTTGAAAAAAAATCTCCTTGTAAGGCGTGGTTAATTTGCCCCAAAAAACACATAGCCAACAACAAGGTGGTTGTCCTACGATACGCCATGCAAGTTTGTTTAGTCAACTGGTTGATTTGTTTAATCGCGGTCAATTTCATCTTTTGGTCAGTTTTTTACCGGTGCATCAACGATAGGGTTTATTCACTCCTGAGGGACTTTTTCCCAACCCATTTGGTGAAGACTACAAACAAGGGAATGAGAACTAAGATGATTAAAACGATTGGCCGAATCAAAATAAGGGTGAAATCTCCATTGAGCCACTGAATGCTAACCCGCAGACTGTCCTCAAACATGGGTCCGAGGATTATTCCAATCAAAAGGGGAACCATTTGAAATCCCCTTCGCATCATGAAAAATCCAAACAAGCCGGCTGCAATCATTACCCAGACATCAAATAGAGCCATTCGCCCGGAGTAACTCCCGATCAGGCAAAGGACTCCAATGATAGGCATAATAATTTGGGGTTTCACTGTGGATATTCGAGCAAAGATACCGACTAAGGGGAGATTTACTAATAGGTTCATAATTATTTAGACATTGTTCTTTTCATGTGCTATATACATTTGCATGGAAAAACTTGATGGAAGAAAAATCAGTCCCAAGGCAATGGAAGAAATACGGATTCGCGCAATCCAGCGGGTACAGGCAGGAGAGAGTCCTGAAAAAGTCATTCACACCCTTGGATTTGCACGGGCTTGCATCTACAACTGGCTGGCCAGATATCGCTCGGGTGGCTGGCATGCTTTGCAAACCGGGAATCGCAGTGGTCGGCCGAAGAAGCTCACAGGTTCCGAAATCCGTTGGATCTTCCAGACGGTTTGTGACAAGGATCCCCGGCAGCTTAAATTTGTTTTTGCCCTTTGGACCCGTTCGATAATTGCCGAACTGATTAAGCGAAGGTTTGGAATCAAACTCAGTAAAATCTCTGTCGGTCGCCTGCTGCATCAGCTCGGATTCAGTTGTCAGAAACCACTGTATCGAGCCTACCAGCGAGATTCTGAACTTGTCAAGCAATGGAAAGATCAGGTTTTTCCACAAATACGGAAAAGGGCTAAAAGAGAAGGCGCAGTTATTTACTTTCAGGATGAATCCGGTGTGCGCTCTGACTTTCATTCGGGTACCACCTGGGCACTGAAGGAACAAACTCCGGTTGTTGAGACTACTGGCGCCCGCTTTGGATTGAATATGATGGCGGCGATATCCCCTCGCGGAGATATGCATTTTATGATTGTGCAAGGCGGTGTGAATGCCGATCAGATATGTAAGTTTTTGAAGCGTCTGATGCATGACCGCGATGGAAAAGTATTTTTGATCTGGGATGGTCATCCAACCCATAAGTCTATAAAAGTAAAACAATGCATTGAATCCTATGATGGCCGGTTAGAGATTTTTGTCTTGCCGTCTTATTCACCCGATCTGAATCCGACTGAACAAGTTTGGAACCATACCAAATCAAATGGTGTCGGCCGTCAACCTATCAGTGGTCCTGAACACTTGAAAAATGCAGTTATCAATAAATTGCGCAGTCTTCAAAAATTGCCCGGAAAGATCGCTTCTTTTTTCAGACATCCAGTTCACTTTCATTTGCACCATGAATTGTCCAAGGCTCCTGATTTAAATGATAATGGCCGCCCTGCCGAGAATCTTGTGGGCGTCGACCATCTCATGGGCGAGCTCTGCTTCTTCCAATGAAAACGTCCGGGTCACGATGGGCCGGATGAGTCCACGACGGACCAGTTCGATGGACTCCTTTAATTCATGCTTGGTTACATACCGGGATCCGATGATCTCCAACTCGCGGCTTCCCACCGGCCGTGTGTTGATCTCCAAGTTTCCGGCGGTCATCAGGACCAGCTTCCCCGACCGGGCCAGACTGTTGATACCGGCCCTCATGGTTTCCGTGATACAGACGAAATCGACCGCTGCCTCCACCCCCTTGTTGTCTGTTAGTCGCATGATCTCCTTGTCGATTTCGTTCCGCTGGGTATGGATCACCTCATCGGCCCCCGCTTTCCTGGCCGCCTCGAGTTTCTCATCGGAAAGGTCCGCTGCAATGACCCGGGCGCCGAAGAGCTTGGCCATGGCCACGGCATGAATACCCACACCGCCGCCGGCCCCAATAACCAACACGTCGTCCATGGGTTTGACTTGGGCTCGTCTGTTCATCACTTTCCAGGGCGTGGCAACCGCATCGGCAATCACGGACGCTTCAAGCGGCGGTATTTCTTTGGGCAGCCGGATAAAGTTTTCAGCCGGCAGTTTAATAAATTCCGCATACCCGCCATTGATTTCGACGCCGACGTTTCCGCGGAAATTGAGGCAGAGGGTCTCCCGTTCCGACAGACAATACCTGCAGGTCCCGCAAGTGAGATAATAGTAAACGGTAACCGCATCCCCCACGTCGATATGGGTCACATTCTCCCCGATCTTGACAATTTCACCGGCCACTTCATGCCCGGGAATTCGGGGAACAATTCCCCGGGTTTTTCGGGTCTTTGAGACCGTATAGCCGACCCCGCACACGTTTACCTTCGCCAGCGCCTCTCCGGGACCGATTTCCGGAACAGGCACATCTTCCAATTTTAACGGTCCGCCCAATTCATACATCATCATTGCTCGCATGGGTAAGCCCTCCTGGAAAACAGTTGTATGGGTTGTCTATGGTGAACGGCTTTACGCCTAAGTCGACGAAATCTACGCTCCAGGTTGAAACCCGAAAGACTTGGCGGCCAGTTCCGGTTCTCCACATTCAATAGTGATTTTTAACGCGAATTGCTGAAACTTTCAATCATTGCTTGTTCCTGCAGCGATAGTTGCGCTAAATAATCAAAAGGAAATTTTCACCTGCAGAAGGGGTGGCCCAGGAATTGCCCCCGCAGGGACGATAAAATTGGGAAAGTTCCTTTGGTGCTAATATAAATGGGAACAAATACTTTGACAACAACCACATACAAGGTGTAATGGATTTTAAAAAATTGGTTTATCGGGGACGATTTGCATACACTGGGTAATCTTTTGAGAACCAAGATTTCTCCCTGTTTTAGCCGTATTATTCGTAAAAAACCGCGCTTTATCAATATGAGGGAAAAATGATGGGAAACCGAGAGACTGCAGCCAGCCGTCAATCGAACGGATGTGATTTTCAAAAAGCGACTGAAGCGCAAGGCGCAACGGAAGCGATGGAGGGGAACCGGATGGGTTTGCCGGGGAAATCCGGTCAATGGTCAAAGGCGTCTGCAACTGCAGGTACAGAGGAAAAGGATTACGATGGCCTTTGTCCCGGCAGGGGAATTTGTGGCACTGCATGTCCGGTGCGGGTGACCGTCAAATATGGACGGATCACTCACATCACCAACCAGCCCGGCCATACCTGTTGCGTGAAGGCGCATGCAATGCGAATGCATGTTTACGATCCGGCCCGTCTCAAATACCCCATGAAACGTGTGGGTGAGAGGGGAGAGGGCAAATTTGAACGTATCACTTGGGATGAGGCCATCGATATCTACGCAGGCAAAATCAGAGAGATAGAAAGTAAACACGGTAGGGAAACCATCTTATGGTATCCCGGCCGGGGCGTATCGGGACTCGCCAGAGAAGTCCCGAAGGTAAGATTCCCCAACTTGCTTGGGGGATTTTTGACCAAATGGGGGTCGCTCTGCATCTCAAATAAAGGCGCGGCTGCCGCGACAGTCTATGGCTCTCCAAGCAGGGAAAGCGATCTGGAGACCATTCAGGATTCCAATCTGGTTATCCTTTGGGGATACGGTTTTGCTGACAGCAACCGGCGCGGCGATTTCGCCGGAACCGCCATGCGAATCCTTATGGATGCTAAGGAGAACGGTATACGCATTGTGGCGATCGACCCTTACTTGTCCCAGACGGCGGCAAAGGCTGATCAATGGATACCCATAAGACCCGGAACCGATGGGGCGATGGCCCTGGCGATGACCCACGTGATTGTTAATAACAAACTGCACGACTCAGCATTTATCGCCCGCCATGTACTTGGTTTTGAGGAGTTTAAGGAACACGTGCAACCATACACGGCAGCGTGGGCCGCTGAAATCACCGGTGTGCCCGCCGACATTATCACCGACCTGGCTGTCGCGTTTGCAACCCGGCAGCCGGCAGCCCTCTTTATTGGAGACGGTCCGTCGCGAGCCGGGCGTGATCCTTCACAATGGGTTCGCGCATGCGCTGCCCTGACAGCCATTGTAGGGAGTGTCGGCCGGCCGGGGACCAGCGCAACGCACGGCTCGGCTTTTGTAAAGGGAATCGCTGCAGATGCTCTGGCAGCGAAAGACAAAAACAAAGTCACGCTAAAAGTAAACGAGTGCCAGATATCGGACGCTATCCTGACGGGAAAAGCCCTGCAACCTTCAGGCAAGGTGGTGGATTGTCCGATCCGTATGATCATTCACCACGGTGGCAATTTTGTCAATCAATCCGGTGATATCAACAAGGCAGTGAGGGCCTGGAAGAGTCCCGGCATCGAGTTCATCATTGTGGCGGACCTTTTCCTTACGCCGACGGCAAAGCTTGCCGACTTGCTTTTACCGGCGACAACCTCTTTCGAAGGCAACGATTGTGCTTATTCCAACTCTTACAACCATGCGATTGTCTATGGCGAGCAAAGTATTGCACCCCTTTACGAATGTCGTTCTGACCTTGACATATGGGCTGCCGTAGCTGATCGTCTTGGCATTGGAAAAGAGTACCATTCGGACTGGACAGACCTTGACTGGATTCGGGAAACCCTTCGGGTATCGCGTCAAAAAAGTCCTCAATTGGCTGACGTGACCCTCGAACGCCTGCAAAAAGAACACGTAATTTTTGTGGGGCCACGTCCGTATGTTGCGTATCAGAAACAATTGTCCGAGGGAAAACCTTTCCCGACGAATTCAGGTAAGATTGAGTTGTACTCAAAGGCTCAAGATCAGAAAGGGTTGCCTGCACTTCCGACATATTTTGACAACTTTGAAAATGGGCGTCATCCACTGGCGAAGAAATACCCCTTGGCGATTTGCACGCCCCATAGTATCGCCTCGACCCACAGCCGGTATGCAACGAACCCCTGGATGCGGGAAATTTACCCCACCGTAGAAGTCTTGATCAACTCGACCGACGCTGCTGCACGAGGCGTTCTGGATGGGGATACCGTTTTGGTTTTCAATGACCGCGGCGCGACGCAACGAAAAGCCAAGGTGACCGAGCGCGTGCCACCAGGGGTCATTGCCCTGCCCCAAGGTCCATGGTTTGATCCCGGACCCGACGGCGTGGATCGCGGCGGAGCGCAAAACGTGCTGAGCTGTGATGATATCGACAGGATTGGCGGTTCAGCCTCTATGAACAGCGTGCTGGTGGAAATCAAAAAAGCCTAAAAGGAGGTATCGCCTTGCCATTCGGGTTCTACTTCGATGCCGACCGGTGCATTGGTTGCAACAGCTGCAGCACGGCCTGCCTTGACTGGAACAACATAAAACCCGGTCAAGGTGTGCAATGGATGCGCGTATTCAGCATCGAATCGGGAAAATTCCCAAACACAAAACTTATCAATATTTCCCTCGCCTGCAGGCATTGTGCAAAGCCGGCTTGCAAGGCAATCTGCCCTGTTGAGGCGATAGAAAAGCGGTCCGAAGACGGAATCGTGGTGGTGGATACGGACAAATGTATCGGCTGCCATGCTTGCTTCTCTGCCTGCCCTTTTGCAGTGCCGCAGTATGGCGACGACGGCACCATGCAAAAATGCAATCTATGCCTGGATCGTCTATCCCGGGGCATGGAACCGGCATGTGCCGCCGGTTGTCTTTTCGGGGCTCTTCATTTTGGTACTTTTGAGGAGTTGTCAAAACTTGCCCAGGAAAGAGCTGCCCGTAAGCTGGCATGTGCAATTCAGCCTTCCGATCATAGTTGGTTTAGCCCTTAGGGCTGGATTCTGAGCGTCGACCCGATATATACCCTTTTAGGGGGGACCCGTGCATCCCCGCCCGTTTTTTGGCTTCTTCTGGTAGCAACACACACGTGGATCATCAGCATCATAAGGGTTTAATTGCGGGGGGCCGCAGCACCATTTTTCTTGACAGTGATTTAAAGGTATAATAAAGCTTGTCGACAAAGATCAGTCGACAAACCCTGTAAACCCTACAATTATTATGGGGCTTTAAAGCCAAAATGCAGGCAACACCTTCCAACAGGCTAAATGAGTTTTTCTTTCACCGATCGAGGCAACATAATATCCGTCCGTCCGAAAATCACCGTCCAAAGATTAATAATACAATTGGAGGTTAAGAGATGCCTTTCTACACCTTTAACGAGCTTGAAGATATCCAGCACCACCCCGGCATATCCACCGGACACGGTCCCACCGCAATTGGAGAGCGCATTGTATTTGGCAGACGTTATATGGAAAAAGGCACGGGGGCCAAACCTCACTCTCATCCCAACGAACAATTTCTTTTTGTATTGAAGGGCTGTCTTCGCGCCCGGATAGAAGGTGAAGACAATGAACAAATTCTGAACCCTGGCCACTTGATGCATGTGCCGCCGGATGTGGTGCATTCCATGGAAGTGGTGGGAGATGGGGATGTCGAGTACTTGAACATTAAAGACGCCGGTGTGGCGGGCTAACCGGAACAGCGGCTTGAGATTGAAGAATTTGACATTCAGCAGAGGGGCTTAGCGGACTTCACGGAGTGATTATGGATCTGACCCCATTTGAATTAGTTTTCTTGTTTTTGACTTGCTTTTTTGGTTCCGCTGTTTCCGGTATAATGGGTTTTGCCGGTGGTATGGTGATGCTGGCCGGCGTAGCTGCGTTTTTGGAAACAGCCTATATCGTTCCCATACATGCCGCCATCTCGCTGGGCAGTAATGTTTCGCGCGTCGGTTTATTTTTTAATCACACCCGTTGGGATGTTGTCCGATATTTTGCGATCGGCCTGGTTCCCGGCGTCGTTGTCGGTCTGATGGTTTTTAAAATACTGCCCAAAGATTTTCTCAAGCTGCTCATGGGCGTTTTTATCCTGGTCATGACCTACCTGCCCCAAAAAAAGGTTGCCGGGGCGATACGTCTGGTTTTTTTTATACCGGTGGCTTTTGTGGCGGGTATACTCGGAATGTTGTTCGGCGGCACCGGCCCATTCACCGCCCCGTTTTTTTTCCGGAGAAAATTAATTAAAGAAAGTTTCATCGCCACGGCCGGCGCTACGCAGACCTTGAGTCATTTGCTGAAATTATTTCTGTTCGGGTTGATCGGATCCAATGTGCTCATATACTGGCGAACTTTACTTATTTTATACGTGGGCGTCACTTCCGGGACGTGGTTCGGAAAAAAATTATTAAACAGAATTTCCGAGAAGACGTTTCGACTCAGTGTTTATACGCTTTTAACGCTATTGGCCATGAACATTATCATCCCCCAAATCGTTAGGTTATGGTCCGGTGCAATGGGAAGTCATTAGTTTTTTTGAGATACTATTAATTGAGAATGTCATCATTGTTTCCTATGAAAAGGTTTTATTTCGGGATATCGGTCCCCTGGATCATACTATCCGTGCTGATTTGGCCTGCTGGTTCCTGCTACGGGGGATATGATCGCCAATCTAATAACTGGAATCGCTTCGAAGGTATATTCTTTATTCATCATTATGCATTTTTTCCGGATGGCCGGCATGCCGTCGGCCATGACCCGGAGCGGTTTGTTCCCATCCTAATGGATCTGGTTCAGAGACAGCCAACCGGGGCGCCGTTTAAAGATGTTTCAGACGGGTCTGAGAGACGTCTGGGGCACTCTCAAGATATACTGTGTTTGGATGTTTCAAGTGATGGGAAATTCGTTCTGAGCGGCAGCGCCGACGGCACGATCGTCCTCTGGTCGGTCGATACGCGCCGGCTTGTTTACCGCCTCAACGGTCACAAAGGATCTGTCCGGAAGGTTAAATTTGCTCCTGATGGCAGGTCGCTTATGTCTCACGGCGACGACCTGTTCGTTAAAATATGGAGTGTCGATACCGCTGCGGAAAAGGTGCGCATCGGGCCGGCAGAAGGCATGGCATCTGCAGACGGATCATTTGACCATGAGCGGGTACTAACCGGTGGCCAGGGCCTCAAACTCTGGAATATGCTGGACGGATCTTTACTACGGTCCTGGGGGGCATCACTCCAGGTAACATCCGTTGCAATTTCGCCCAATACGGCATTGGCCTTGTCCGGCGATAGTCATGGACGGATTCATGTTTGGGATACGTCCACCGGGGCTTTGAAATCAACCCTGTTCAAAGAAACTCGGATTCGAGGCGACGTCGCCGCCTGTGCGGTGAATGCAGTAACCTTTTCGCCGGGCGCTATCTACGCTGCATCTGGTTCGGAGTGCGGATACCTGCGGGTTTGGGATGTAACTACCGGGCGACTGGTTCGGGATTATGAATCGCGCTACCGCTGTGTGCCTTTGACATGGAATATTTCGCCTTTCGGAAAGTGGGCGATCTACAGCAGTATGGAGACAGGGGCCTGGATCGGCGATATAGCCACGGAGCCAGAGAAGATGCCTCCCGATTGAGCGCGATTTACAGAAAATTTATTAATACCGAAAATCATTTTTATTGACAAAAAATTTTCAATATGAAAAGTTTATGTCGACAAAGATCAATCGACATTTTTATACACTTACCCTCAGCCCGTATGAAGATTGAATCTGTAGAAAAAGCCTTGAAAGCAAATATGTGCATGTAACTGCTTTGGAAAGAATTTCTAACCTTCAGATATAAAAAGCAGGAAACTTATGGCCAACTACAAAAAACACTTTTACAAGCGGGGAAAATTTTTATCCATTCATTTTGATCGGCAGATACTTCCGAGCACATTTGAGTACACGCTTTCCTATTTGGTTGTTAACGAGATTGGCTTAACAATATTTTAAGAGCGTTATAATAATGATGATACCGGAGCCCCAGTCTATGATCCAGCTATTTTATTAATAATTATTCTTTTCGCTTATTCCAGCGGTATCGTTTTCAGCCATAAAATATTGCCCAATGTCGTTGTGAGAACATCATTTTTATGATGCTGTCGGCCGACGCGCGGCTTCATTTTACGACTATTGCCGATTTTATATCTCGTCGATGGGGGATCAGATAACGAAACTTTTTCGGGATGATGAAAACAACTCACGGTGTGATGCAGAGCTATGACGATGTGGCTGCGGTGGACACGGGAAGCATCAGGTGGTGGTGCATGCCGGGGTGTTCGGGTAGTCACAGGGGTATGTTTTGCTCCAGCTGATGATAGAAAAGAACCAAGATAATTTTAAGGAAATTGACTCCAATTACATTACGGGGGAACATAAAGGCCAACATCTAGTGAAAGCTATGTTGAGTTGTTCATAATCGCGAAAGATTAACCGATACGGATCTGGGTATGCATAAAATTTGAAGGAAATGCGGAAGAGGTCTTTCTTTTGATCAGGGGGAATGCGTTTATTTGGCAGAGGCGTGCGGCGACAGCTTAACAACGATTTAAAATGGTTTTTGAGTCAAAAAATTCGACTTTACTGTTTTAAACGGGAAAAGAAGAAAAAACATCATTCGATTTTGACTTGTTCTAAGGACTCGTTGGACCATGATCTTGAAAAATGGTATCGACGGATTGGCACTGGCGCGAACCTTAAGTTGTAAAAAAATTCAAAGGTTCTTTTGTGGGTTCCAAAAAAAATCAATGAAAGGTTAAAGGGGAGGTTAAGATGAAAATGAAAGAAAGGAAGTTGATAAGAGGTTTGGGGTGGCTGATTCTTGTCAGCGTAACTCTTCTTGGAATTCAAGGGGCAACTTCTGCCTACGCTGAGTACCCTGATAGACCCATTATAAACCTCAGAAAGGCAGGACCTGGTTCCATGGTAGACAGGCTGGACCAATTAATTTCCAAGATGGCTCCTGAGTATCTGGGGGTGGACATGCCGGTTCTTTATAAAAAAGGATGCTCGGGCTGTAATGCCCAGACCTATGTTCAGAAGCAGCCAGCTGATGGTTATCATGTTTTTCTGGACACAACGACCACGGCCATTGTGCTTGGCGTTGGGGATGTACCCTATACAGAAAAAGATTGGAATATGATCATCCGGCTCCAGGTTGACCCTCAGGGATTGGCCTCGCGCACCGATGCACCATGGAAAAATTTAAATGAAATGGTGGATTGGGCTCGTAAAAATCCCGGTAAGTTACGCGTTGCAGGCGCTCACGCAGTTGGCATTGAACCTTATACGGCAATGCGGTTCGCGGAGGTTGCAGGCATTGACATAACTTATGTCCCTTATGAGGGAGGTAATGAAATCATAACCATGTTACTTGGCAAACATGTCGATGTTGGCGTCTTAAGTGGTGGAGAGGTCGAACAGCAATGGCAAGCCGGCAAGCTGCAGGTATTGGGGATAGGCCATACAGAGCGTTTGGAGAAGTACCCCGACTGGCCTACTTTTAAAGAGCAAGGGGTCGACGTGCAGATATATAACTGGCGCGGGGTTTTTGTAAAAGCAGGCACATCTCCAACGATTATTAATAAACTTCATAACGCCTTTAATGCCATGAGGAAAGACCCACAGGTAGTTGAATTCAACAAAGCGGCAGGCCAGATAGATGGTTACATGGGTGGTCCCGAACAGACCAATGCCTTCTTTGAGGATGAAGTCAGAGGGTATCGGAAGTATTTCGGCAAGAAGAAGTAAAATATCTGATAAACATAGGACTGAAACGGGTATTATTCCTTTTCAGCTCCAAGAAGAAAAAGAAGGAGGGAACGGAAAAGTATGCGGCGTGGAGAAATCATAACGGGGGTGTTTCTAATCCTATTGAGCATTGCTGTATGGTTTAACTCGGCCAAATTTGTATCTGGAGCAAGAATTATCCGAACGTTGAGCCCAGCATTTTATCCGCGCTTACTTGCACTATGTATTGTCCTTTGTGCGGTTTTACTAATAGTAAAAGCCAGCAGGGCGCCTGAGGGCGGTGGAGCTATCCCATGGGGCCAATGGCATAAGGTGCTCATGGGTAGCATCATAATGGTTTTTTACGCTTTTATCTTTGAAGACCTCGGATTTTTCCCGGCCACATGGATTAGCCTTGTGGTCATGATGCGGATGCTGCGTGTTTCATGGTGGAATATCTGCATTGTACCAAGCGCTTTTCTTCTTTTTGTTTATATATTCTTCGTCAAGATAATCGGGCTTCGGCTTCCCATGGATTTTTTACCCGTAATTTTTAATAGTGTTTGACGGCTTGATAGGCTGAGAATTTTATAAAGGGTAATAAGAAATATGCTTGACAATTTTATTTTAGGTTTCAGCCAGCTTCTCTATTGGCAAGTGCCGGTAGCCATTGTTGTCGGGGCAGCGCTGGGTATTATATGTGGTGCAATGCCCGGTTTGAGCGGCACAACAGGTGTGGCTCTGATGATTCCCTTTACCTATGGACTTTCTCCTATGCCCAGTATGGCCCTGTTGGTTTCACTTTATACTGCGTCCGAATACGGAGGCTCAATTTCCGCCATTACCGTAAATATACCCGGAGCACCTGCTGCTGTGATGAGCACGGTAGACGGTTATCCCCTCACCCAAAAAGGCCGGACAGGTCAAGCATTGGCCATTTCTATTGTGTCCTCCACGTTCGGAGGATTTTTCAGTACGATCTTACTTATTTTATTTTCTATCCCTCTTGCCAGAGTTGCCATTGCTTTTGGACCTGCTGAATTTTTTGGCTTGGGCGTCTTTGGACTTTCAATTGTTGCCGGGCTTGCGGGCAAGAACTGGCTTAAGGCGATCCTGGCCGGCCTGATCGGCCTTCTCATAAAAACAATGGGCGCTGACCCGCTCACCGGTAATATGCGGTTCACTTTCGGCTGGACAGGCCTTTATGATGGTGTTGCTTTCATACCTGTAATGTTAGGGCTGTTTGCTATCTCTGAAGTGTTTTTCATTATCGAAGAAGGAGTAACAAGCCGGCTTGCGAAAGGGATGACTTTATCGAAAGAACGAATATGCTGGCGGGAGATAAGGGGGTTGTGGAAGTGTATGGTACGATCAAGTGCCATCGGCACGGCGGTGGGAATTGTTCCTGGTGCGGGCGCGGGGATCGGCAGCATTATTTCATATAACGAGGCCCGGCGATTCTCCAAGAGTCCCGATGAATTTGGAAAGGGATCTGTCGAGGGTCTATGTGCTTCAGAGACAGCAAACAATGCCACCGTGGGAGGGGCTCTTGTTCCTCTATTGACACTTGGAGTTCCGGGTTCCGGGGCCACGGCAGTGCTCATTGGCGCCTTTATGCTGCATAACATCAATCCGGGACCTCTACTTTTCGTTAACCATCCAGACATTGTGTATGGAATTTTCATTTGCCTTTTCTTGGCAAATATTGCTATGCTTGCTTATGGAATGCTTGGGATCCGCCTGTGGCTAAAGGTTGCTCAAGTATCGCCTGCCATTCTTGCACCGCTGATCTTTGGCGTGGCGATCATCGGATCTTACGGTATAGGCTCAAGCAGCAGCGATGTAATCATCATGATAGCCTCAGGCATGATGGCTTACATCCTGCGCAAGCTTAAATTCCCCCTGTTGCCGATGGTCATCGCGCTGGTTTTGGGGTATATGGTCGAGATTTCCCTCCGGCGTGCTTTGCTGGTTTCCCATGGAGACCCCCTCATCTTTCTCAAAAGCCCCATCAGTCTGGGATTTCTTTTGTTGGCGGTCCTTTCAATTACATGGACTATTATCCGCAGTGAAAGATCTTTACAAAAATGATGAGAACATAGCGTATGAAACAATCAAATGAAAAAGTCGTCTATACGACCTGCGCAAGTCATTGCGGCGGCACGTGTGTGCTGAAGTGCTATGTAAAAGCGGGAGTGCTTACCCGGATCGAGACCGATGACGGAAAAGAAGCACAACTGCGGGCATGTGCCAAAGGTCGTGCCTACCGCCAGCGAGTATACCACCCTGACCGGCTTTTATTTCCAATGAAGAGAGTCGGTAAAAGAGGCGAAGGAAAGTTTGAAAGAATTACCTGGGATGAAGCCTTGGACACCGTGGCCGGAGAACTTATCCGGGTCAGGGATACCTACGGGCCTGCCAGCATCCTATATTTATGGAGAGCGGCCGACATGCACCAGATTAACAATTCGAATCCGTTCCATAAATTACTGACTCTGGCCGGAGGGTATACGGGCTTGTGGGGCATCGCCTCCTTTCAGGGAGGCATCAGTGCCTCGGAGGCACAATACGGCACCAGAACGACAGACAATGCCAGGGATGATCTCTTAAATTCCCGTCTCATTATTTTATGGGGCTGGAATCCTGCGAACACCATAACCGGGACTAACACCAGCTGGTATCTGGCTCAGGCAAGAGAAGCGGGTTCCAGAGTGATCGCCGTTGATCCCCGACATACAGATACGGCAGCGATATTTGCTGACGAGTGGATTCCCATAAGACCTGGTACCGATGCCGCCATGCTGATCGCCATGGCCTATGTCATGATCGACAAAAACCTGCAGGACCGCGCCTTTCTTGACCGGTATACCATTGGCTTTGAAAAATTCAAGGATTCTGTCCTGGGGTTAAAGGATGGAGAGGCCAAGACTCCGAGCTGGGCTGAACAGATAACGGGAGTTCCCGCATCCACCATTGAAAATTTGGCCGTTGAATATGTTACGACCAAGCCGGCGGCCTTAATGACCGGCATTGCCCCCGGCCGAACAGCTTATGGCGAACAATACCATCGGGCGGCCATGACATTGGCTGCTATGACAGGAAATGTTGGCATTCATGGCGGAAGTGCAGGTGCAAGAGCATGGGAGTCGAGCCAATGGTATCCGTTTAAGATGAAATTTCCTCGAAGCAGGACCAGTAAAGGTGTTCATAAGGCAGATCTGCCGGACTTTATCCTGAAAGGTAAAGCCGGGGGGTATCCGGCCGACCCCAAACTGGCTGTCATTCTGAATACAAACTATGCGAATCAGGATCTAAACACCAACAAGGTTGTGCAGGGCTTGATGGCACTAGAGTTTATTGTGGTTCAAGAGCAGTTTATGACAGCTACAGCCAAATTTGCCGACATTTTGTTCCCCACGACCACTTTCCTGGAAAGAAATGATATCGACCAGGGAGTCGGAACGGCTTTCTATGGCTATGTAAACAAGGTAATAGAGCCGCTGGGCGAATGCAAATCTCATCTGGAAATAGCCCGCGAATTGGCTGTTCGCATGGGCATCGCCGATTTTGGAGATGAATCCGAGGATGAGCTTTTAAGACAAGAGGTGGCCGGAACCGAGATTCCCGATTATGAGGAATTTAAGACGAAGGGTATATATCGGATTAAACTTGATGAACCGTACGTTGCTTTTAAAAAACAGATTGAAGATCCGGATAACAACCCTTTTCCCACCCCTTCGGGGAAGATAGAAATCTATTCCTCAAAATGGGCCACGTGCAATAATCCCAAGCTTCCACCAGTGCCAACCTATATCGAAACATGGGAAAGCCGAAATGATCCGCTATCAGCAAAATATCCGCTTCAGCTCATAACCACCCATTTCAAGCGACGGGTGCACGCACAGTTTGATAATGTTCCATGGCTAAGGGAACTTGAAGAGCAGGCAATACTCATCAACAGCATTGACGCTCAGGTTCGCGGGATAAATAAGGGTGATAAAGTCAAGGTGTTCAATGCGAGGGGCATGGTCATCATTACTGCCGCAGTAACGGAGAGGATTTTACCCGGTGTAGTTGATATGCCTGAGGGTGCATGGTCTGAGCAGGATGAAAATGGCGTGGATTGGGGCGGGAACCCCAATGCTTTAACCCGGAACCAGCCATCACCCATCGGGTCTTATCCTTTTAACACGTGTTTGGTAGAAGTTGAAAAATTATAGCGAGGTGGAGTAAATGGTGGAGTAAATGGAGCAGATAGGGTTTTTTTTTAATCAAACCCGGTGCACAGGATGTTATGCCTGCATTGTGGCTTGCAAAGACTGGCATGATATACCGGCAGGGCCGGCGAGCTGGATAAAAATAAGCGCCGTAGAAAAAGGCAAGTTTCCAGACGTTTACCTAGGCTACCTTTTTACTACATGTTTTCATTGCGGTGATCCTCTGTGCTTAAAAGCTTGCCCTGTTCAGGCGATCACAAAAGGGCTAGAGGATGGCATTGTTGTTGTAAATACAGATAGCTGCATAGGCGGTGAAGAATGTAAATTTGCATGCCTGAAGGCATGTCCCTATAAAGTTCCTCAATTCGGGACGGAGTCGAACCCTAAAATGCAGAAATGTGACTTGTGCAAGGATCGTTTAGCAGAGGGAAAGATGCCGATTTGTATTGCGGCATGTCCCCTGCGAGCACTGGATGTCGCTCCTCTGGACCAGTTCATGGCGAAATATGGCAATATGAGAAAGGCGGAGGGATTTAAATATATCAAGAGGGTAAATCCTTCTATCGTTTTTAGACCGAAAGATTAAAGTTTTTGCGTCTTCTTTGGTTTTTTTATTTAACAATACTAAACAAACAGGAGGTAAGAAATGAGGGATTTAGGTAGTTTGAAGAAGCGTTTTGCTGGAATTGGTACGGCAACGATCATTCCATTTACCAAAGATGACAAGGTTAACACTGAGGAGTACGGGCGATTTATTGACTGGATTATCGAAGGCGCCAAAGGCCGTGTTTCGATCATCAATCCGTTCAATGTTGAATTAAATTATTTGAGTGATGCTGAGCGGCGGCAAGTGCTCAAGACACTCGTAAAGCATGCCGGCGGAAAGACCAATACCTGCACCATCATTACCGGCGCGGGCCGGAGCATGTCTACGGCGAATTCCATCGAGAACGGTTTGGAAGCCAAGGACATCGGCATTGATGTCGTCAAGCTTACACCGCCCACGGTATGGGGCATCGATCTGACCCCGGATCACTTGTACCATTATTTTGAGGAGATCATCAACGCGGTTGGTTTGCCGGCGATCATCTACAACAACATCCGCCGGATGGGCACCGGTTTAACGCCTGAGCTGGTCGTCAAGCTTGCGGATAATGTTGAGAATTTTGTGATCCTTGAAGATCCGGACATTTACCGGACACGGGAATGCATCGCGCGTGCAAAGGACAAACTCCTTTTTTTTGGTTATCCGCCGGATTGGGTTCCCTTTATGGCCATTGGATGTGATGGTTTTTATTCGCACTATTTCTGGGCGCCGGAGCAGATGTTTGAAATTTACGATGCCTGTGTGGCCAACGATTTTCACAAGGCCACGGCAGCCTTTTACAAGTACTATGATTCGTTGAAGCTGGTCCGGCTGGGCCTGGACCCCGAGCCGACAGTCATCAAATTCTGTCTTAACACGATGAAGCGTTTCGATCTGGGCGAAACCCGCGGACCCTATATTTATCCGCCGGAACCGCAGAACCAGAAGCTCTATATCGGCACGCTGAAACGATATGGTCTGCTCAAATGATATAAGAGGAGATATGGACTGACTAGTCCGTCAGCTATGGCGGATTAGTCAGGAGCATCTGCTTGGCGCCAATTGATTCATGCGCCTGGACAATGAGCGCTGGCTTCAGCTGTTTGAAGGGGTTAGCGAGTGATATCAAAAGAAGGATAGAAGTGATACTGCAGCTTGCTGCAGGATCTTCAATTTAAGTGCTTGTGTGACGCACCCACGCTCTGGCGTAGCGCCATCCGTAATGCCGGAGTTTTGCTTCAGATACGGGTAAGGGGAAATAAACGTGGAAAGGTCAAAGGCGAACGTGATGAAAATCGACATCCATTCTCATTGCATACCGGAAACTTTTATTCAAAAAATTAGAGATAATGAAATAGAGGACCATGTCCGTATCATCATAAGTGAAGACGGCAAAGAGGCACTTCTGCTGAACGGACGGAAGGGTCCCCCCTTGACTGAAGATTTTTTGAATCCTGAAAAGAAGATCAAAGGTATGGATAAAAGAGGTATTGATGTGCACGCCTTGTCGATTTCCCCGCCGTTATATCTCTACGGCTTGCCGGATAAGGTTGGAACTGCAATAGCCAGAACTATCAACGATGATATTATGGGGATCGTCAATAAATATCCCGGTCGGTTCATCGGCCTTGCAACTTTGCCCATGCAAAACCTGGAACTGGCCCTGAAAGAAATGGAGAGGTCCCTTTCCATGGGGATGAAGGGACTTTCAATTGGAACTAGTCTCAACGAAGAAGTATATTTCGACCATCCCAAGTTCATTCCTTTTTTTGCATCCGTACAGAAAGCCGGTTGTCCTGTCGTTTTGCACCCTCCGCATGTCCCGCTGAACCCGCGGCTCGATTCGTATCATCTTGTTAATTTGATCGGTAATCCTCTGGATACGACGATCGGCATGGCTAGGATCGTCTTCGGTGGTATTCTCGAAAAGTTTCCCGAGCTGAAGCTCTGTTTTGTCCATGCCGGCGGCCAGGTGCCTTATCTGATGGGAAGATTCGATCATGGCTTCAGGGTCAGGAAGGAATGTAAAAAAAATATTTTTAAACCTCCGAGTGAATATATAAAAATGCTCTATTATGATACAATAACTCATCATCCGTTGGCCTTAAAATATTTGATAGAACAGATGGGAAGCGATCATATTGTAATCGGCAGCGATGATCCCGCAGATATGGCCGATTACAATTCATATAACATATTGGAGACAATGGATATATCAGAAAATGAAAAAGAAATGATTTATGGGAAAAATGCTCAACTGTTATTCAATTTGTAATCGTTAGAAGATTCTAATTGGGTCATTTATATAGCTGTGTCTGTGCACTACTCACATAGACATACAAATTAACGGGAGAGAAAATGCCTATCCAACAAATTGAATACTTTGGTTGATTGGATAGAGGGATGGAAAGTGAAATGAGAAAGGTAAGTTTTTGATATTCCATTAATTCATAAAGGGGGAGAGGTTTGATTAATGAAGAAAAAGGACGGATTACAGACGAGTCGGCCTGCTTACATTCTTGCAGCGGATGGAAAGAGCGCGTTGGAAAAGTGTGCGCTCTGCAGGATGTGCGAACTGGTTTGTTCCATGCGGCATTTTGATGTTTCAAATCCATGTAGATCCTGTATTACGGTTGTATATGATGGGAAAGGCAAGGTCAAACCGCAAGTTTGTATTCAATGCCCGACGCATCCATGTGTTTCGGCTTGTCCCAAAGGGGCATTGGGGCAGGACCCGGTTACCCGAATTTATGTGGTTGATACGGACAAGTGTGATGGCTGCCGAGGGTTGCAGACGCCTCTGTGTATGGAAGCCTGTCCGGTTCCAGGAGCGCTTAAGCTAAGTCCTGAACACAAGCTTCTTAAATGCGACTTATGTGGCGGTGAGCCTATCTGTATAAAGACCTGTTATGCCGGGGTGTTGAGGATGGTTGATCGAAAAGAAGGGACGCAGACGACGTTTAAAGGCGTTAAAACTCTTTCGAAGGAGACGAGATGAGTTATCATGGCAGCAATACGGGAACCATACTTAATATCGACCTTTCCAGCGGCAAAGCCACCAAAACAGCAATGCCGATGCAATGGCGCCGCGACTACCTGGGGGGGCGGGGTACGGGTGCGCGCATAGTATATGATGCCGTGTCACCGGGACTTGATGCATTTAGTCCATCCAACCCGCTGGTTTTATCAGCGCCTGCGCTGACCGGAACGCCGGTGCCGGAGGCGGCCCGTCTGGCTATTTCCACAAAATCGCCTTTAACCGGAATGTTAGGCAGTTCCAATTCCGGGGGATGGTTTGCTGCAGAAATGAAATTTGCCGGATACGATGAAATTATCCTTTCCGGAAGTGCTGATAAGCCTACTTATATCTGGATAGATGATGAGCGAGTGGAGTTGCGGGATGCCGGTCGTCTCTGGGGACTTAGCGCCGTAGCAACCGCAAATGCTATTATTGAAGAGCTTGGCGATCGGGGCATCCACGTGCTTTGCATTGGTCCTGGAGGCGAGAACCTTGTAAAGTATGCCAATATCGTGACGGACCCTCAGCTTTGTGTTCACGCTTCGGGCCGAAATGGGACTGGGGCGGTTTTAGGCTCTAAGAAGATCAAAGCAATTGCCATACGCGGTTCCGGAGACGTAAAAATAGCGTATCCCGACAAGTTCTGGGGCGCCTTAGACGAGTATAAGAAGGCTTGTGCTGAAGATGCGACTCATATCGCCATACGTACAACATATGGTACGGCCAGAACGTTTCAGATGCGCCAAAAGCTGGGGGAGCTGCAAGTCAAGAACAACACCATGGGTGTTTGGGATCGAGCCGATCAGATAGACGCCGAGGCCTTGAGACCCTATGTGGGCAGGGCGGGAGGGTGCATGGCCTGTTTCAATACGCGCTGCCATCGCTACTTTACGGCCGTTCCGGATGGACCGTTTCAGTGTGTGGTGAACGGACCGCAGTACGTATGCATATCATCGATTGGTTCCAATCTACTTGTGGATGACATCGAAGCGGTCATCTATCTGAACAATCTTTGCAATAATTACGGAATAGATACGTCCTCGGCCGGCGGAACGATTGCCTTTGCAATGGAATGTTATGAGAAAGGTATTCTCACAAAGAAGGACACGGACGGCCTTGATCTGAAATGGGGAGACGTAACGGTTATCAAAGAGCTTTTGCGAAAGATAGTTTTCAGGGAGGGTTTTGGTAATATTTTGGCCGAAGGCTCAAAAGCGGCCGCCCGGATTATAGGGAAAGGGTCTGAGTACTATTCGATGCAAGTCAAGGGGTCTGAGCTGACCTCAGGGGATCCGCGAGGGAGCCTTGGACGGGCGCTTGGTTATGCCACGTCCACACGGGGATCGGATCATCTCAGGGCGTTTCCGGACATCTATCTCTATGTGAAGCCGGCGGAAGCGGAGATGTTGGGGTGGGGAGTTAAGGCCTTGGACCAGTCCAGGCCGGAGGGCAAGGGCCGGATGGTCATGTGGACCGAGAATTTGATGGTGCTGCCGGATGCAATTGGGACTTGCAAGAACAGCACCTTCCGATCGTTGGTCGGTGTCGGCAACTTGTTGTGGAAGGCATTGTGTCTGGGTCGCAAGTTTTACCATTCTGTCACCGGAATCGATCTTTCCGAAGAGGAGTTTCTGAGAGCCGGGGAGCGGATATTTAATCTGGAGCGCTGTTTTGCGGTGCGTGAGGGGATTGACCGCAGAGATGACAGGCTGCCGGAACGATTTTTCAAGGAGCCCCTGCCGGAAGGACCCAGGAAGGGAGTGAAGTTAGGCCAAGATTTTGATATTGCTCTCAAAGAATATTATGAAGCGCGTGGCTGGGACCCGGAGACAGGCATACCTACCCGGAAAAAGCTTGAGCAGCTTCGGTTGAAGTTTGCCGCAGATGATCTGCACCAGCTTGGCAAGCTTCCATCTCGAGATCCGGTGGAGGTTCCCGACATCTCCCCAAACTGGAAGGTCGTCAATGACTCTTGCTGAAAGTACCTGAAAAATGGAGATCTCCAGTAGTGAGGTCCGATGCATTCCGAGCACTGCAAGAAGATTGAGATGGTATGATCGTAACCGTTGAATTCTTAGATATCCTAAGGGAAATCGTCGGCAACCGTTCGGTTGAAGTCGATATTCAAGGCTCTACTCTCGAAGCACTCATGGGTCACCTGTGCCACACGTATGGAAACCGTTTCAGAAACCAAGTGTACCCTCCACGGGAAGGGGACTTGCTCTCATCGATTATTTTCATAATAAATGGAAGGGTTATTGGAAGCGGCTCAAAGCCAGGTATTCTTTCTACTCCAATTAAAGCCTCAGACATTGTGTGTATAATGCACGCTATGTCAGGGGGGTAGCTGCTTTGACCAGGCTGATACAGTCATAAGCAATTTCGGAATGGTTGCAATAAAAAGGAGGATCAATGTTTGCACACTATCATGTTCGTAAAGGCGAAAGAATCGAGGCGACCTTGCAGAAGCTGGATATTGTCGACGATTATGAGATGATTATCGAGATCTGTATGCTTGCCGGGACGCATTATTTTAATGCTGCGCTGCACGTTGCCGATATCACCCATCAGATGCAAGACCAGGCGCATACGTTTCGGCCGCCACTTGAGTACTTGAAAAAGCCGGTCGGTCCCGAAATTATGCGTGGCGCTGAACCGCTCGCTTACATTGAGGACACGCGCAAAGATCACGTAAGAGGGGCGGCAGCTTACGACCGTGCGCTGGTCGAGCGATGTATCAAGAGTTTAGCTGAGGCAAAAGAGGCGTTTCTGGCGATAGTTGGTACTGCCGGAGACAAGGCGGTGTGGGAACCCAGGTAAACAGACAGATATTGAATGAGGAGGCTAAAATGAAAATTGCTGAGCATGTAGCCAAAGCGAAACACTTTGAAGCGACTATCCAAAAATTGGATCTTGAGGCCGATTATGAAGTGATAAATTGGGCGCGTATGCACGTATGTAGTAACCTTTTAAACGGGGCGCTTCACGCCCGGGCGGTAACGCCGGAAGACTGGGACATTTATCATACCTGGTATCTTGAAGACTATCCGGATCAAGCCCATCTTGCCACCAAGCTGGATGAAGAATTTCGTCAAGTTCTGGAGGCCCTCACTGTTTTTGAAAGCTTGCGCCAGACACACGTCCGGGGTCAGGGTCCGTATGGTCCTGAAATCGTCGATCGCTCCAAGAACGCCTATGACCAAATTAAGGATTTTTGTGATCGAACGATCGCAACGATTGAGTCATAGTATTTATAGTTACGACCGAACTTCTCAAAGATATTTTCCTTTTATAAATAACAGCAGTCTTTCCCTTGATACCGATTTCTGAAGGGATCCAAAGAGGCTGTCCGACAACCTGGGTTTTGAAAATTCACGCATAATGATTTCAAATGGTTATAAAAATCAAAATAGCAAAAAACAGGGTTGTCGGACAGCCTCCAAATGGCGTTTAATTCAACAAAAAAAGGAGGAATGATCATGAGAAAATCAATCAGACTTTTTTGCTTGGCCGCACTTGTGGCATCTTTTATTCTGGTGCCGATTCAGGGAGTATATGCTGAAGAATATTATAAGGGAAAGAAGATTGAAATTATTATTTCTTCGGGACCTCCCGGAACCGGGACCGACATCGTTTGTCGAGCCATACTTAAACATTTGGGAAAGTTTATCCCCGGCAATCCTACCGTTATCATCAATTATATGCCAGGCGGAGGGGGAACTATAGGCGCTAATTACATTTATAATATAGCCAAAAAGGATGGTACAACTGTTTTTTTCGGAGCCGGGATGAATGCGATGGGGAGCATCATAAGAATAAAAGGCGCCAGGTATGATTACGGAAAAATGACCCCGGCGCTGGCATTAGGATCCGGCGCAATTGGCTATGCCAAGACTCAAATTGTAAAAAAACCGGAGGATATCGTTCGCGCAAAGGGCCTGATATTTGGAGCCTCGCCGCCTCCATCGATGGTGACTATTTTTATGCTTTTGTCATATGAAGTTTTTGATAATAAAGCGGAAAGGGTAATATTTGGCTACAGTTCGACGACAGGAGGCCGTCTCGCATTTCTGCAAGGCGAAACCAATATCATGTGCGAAACAGCCCCAGGTTATTTAAAAAATATCAAACCGCTCGTGGACAAGGGCGAAGTTACACCCGTGTGGCAGTCAGGCCTGCTGAACGAAGCGGGAGAAGTTATAAGAGAGCCTTCGATTTCGGATGTGATGACGGTCCTGGAAGTGTACCAGAAGGTTTATGGCAAAGATCCTTCCGGCAAAGCTTGGGAAGCCTTTAAGATGGTAATTGGAGGTGTTGCCAATTTAAGCAAGGCGTTTCTTTTCCCTCCAGGGACCGAGAAGTATGCTGATATCTTTGCGGATGCATGTGAAAAAATGGCTAAAGATCCCGGATTCATGGCCGATATGCAAAAAGTGGCCCCCGGGAATCCGATATATGTTGGCGAACAATTAAAGAATATATGGAAAACCAGTAAGCGGCAGATCAGCCCGGAAGCGGTTGATTGGCTGAGAAACTGGCTAAAGAATGATTATGACGTTGCCCTTGAACCTTGAACCTGCGCATAGATATTTTTAAACCAAACAAATAAATGGCTGACCCTTCAAAGAGCTGAGAGGACCTCTTATACATTTGAAGTGGAGGTATTTTTGAATTGTGCCTCAATTCTCACATTAACTTGCTGTGGTTCCTATAGCAACCGTAGGTCATTATAAGTATTTCTTTTCCTGAAATACTTATGAATATTTTACGAAACCCCCTCAGAATACTCCGCCATTCATGGCGGGGATGAATGCGATGCGGGGGTAAGGGGGATGCAATTCCCCCCCCAAGCTCTTTAAGTTGCCCCGCCATATAATGCGGAGGGATGATTCACTATACTGCGCGGTATCTTCTTTGGTGATAACCGCAGAGTAAAGGTTCAGATGAATTGAGTCAACTGTAAACCGAGGGATATAAAATTGAGCTATTTCGAAGCGTTAGCACAAGCCATGCAAGTTTTGCTTACTTTTCAATATGTCTTTTTGCTTTTTGTCGGGATTTTTGTTGGGGCGATTGTGGGTTTTTTGCCGGGTTTAGGCGGAGTAGTGGGAATGGCTGTTCTTCTTCCCTTTCTCTGGGATAAGAACCCAAATTTGATACCACCGATTTTGATGGGAATGATGGGTATTATGCGAACGATCGACACGATTCCTGCTGTCATGTTCGCAATGCCCGGGACAGCCGGTTGTCAGGCAACCGTGTTGGACGGATATGCCATGGCCAAGAAAGGAGAAGCGGGGCGGGCATTGGGAGCGGCGTTCTTTTCTTCAATGATTGGAGGGCTTATTGGAAGCATCGCTTTACTCCTATCAGTCCCCATTGCGCGTCCGTTAATCATGGCATGCGGCTCCCCCGAGTTTTTTATGTTTTCAATGTTGGGAGTGACCATGGTAGGGGTTCTCAGCGGAAGCAGACCATTGAAAGGTATCACAATTGGTTTGTTGGGAATGCTTCTTGCTACGATCGGAGGGGCTCCAGGGGTAGCTACCCTGCGGTATACATTTGACATCCCGTATCTATTCAATGGCATCCCGTTGGTGATCGTGGCGATGGGAATTTTCGCTATTCCTGAAATGGTAGATGTGGCGGTATCAGGAGACAGTATCTCTCAAGTTCCCCGTCTAACTAGGGGCGTTTTACATGGGTGCCGGGATGCTTTCCGGCATACATGGCTTATCATACGATGCTCTGTTCTTGGAACTTATATCGGTTTCTTGCCCGGACTGGGAGCTGCGCCGGCAAATTGGATAGCATATGGCCATGCGGTGCAATCTGCCAAAGATAAATCGAAATTCGGTAAAGGCGATATTCGAGGAGTTATTGCCCCTGAAGCCGCTAATAATGCAGCAGACGGTGGCGCTATTATCCCCTCACTCCTGCTCGGGATCCCTGGGAGTCCTACGATGGCGTTATTCGTTGGGACTTTAATGATAATCGGTGTCGACCCGGGCCCTAACATGGTGAGATTGCATTTAGACTTTATTTTACTAATTGCATTTTCTTTGACTATAGCCAATGTAATAGGTGCTTCTTTATGTGCTATTTTTGCGAAACCTATTTCCCGGATCACCACGGTTCCAATTCACCTGCTGATGCCCTTCCTGCTCATGGCAATAATTATAGCTGCATATCAATCTACACGTCACTGGGGTGATTTAATTGCCCTCTTGTTGTTATGTATTTTGGGATATTTCATGAAATTGGCACGGTGGCCCAGGCCGCCTCTGCTCATCGGTTTCGTTTTAGGCAGCATTGCTGAAAAATACCTCTGGATATCCACCATGCGCTATGACGCGGGGTGGCTCTTGCATCCTTCAGTTCTGGCTATAGGAGCAGTTATCATTGCGTCATTCCTCTTCGGGCTTCGAGGAAAAAAGAAATATAGCAAATTGGAGAAGTCATGAAATTTAAGGTTCAAATCGGGCTTACGATATTTCTGATATCTATTTTTGCTTTCGCAGGCTATAAGGCGGCAACAAGTTTTTCTCTAGGTGCTGGAATTTTCCCATTAATGGTGGGAATCCCCGGGCTTATTCTGTGTATGATCCAATTAGTAAAGGATATTGATTCGAGATTCGAAAAAGACATTGAGGAAAAACCTGATGACTTTGTGGATGTGGCTCTGGATCCATCCATACCAATTGAGGTGGCCCTGCGGGGTGCCGGCAGGATGCTGACCTGGATAATAGCTTTATATCTGGGCATATGGGTCTTTGGTTTTAAAATTGCGATCATCGCCTTCTTTGTTTTGTATCTGAAAAAAGAAGGGAAGGCCAGGTGGTTGAAGACACTTATTCTGACGGGAATCGCAGGTTACACGATCTTTTTTCACTTTGACCGTCTTTTGAGTTTAAATTGGCCTGCCGGCCTCCTCTCGAAGTGGATTGATCTGCCTTGGTTGTTCATGTAGGCGCTCATATGACAATAGAGTTGAGTCTTTTGTGAAAAGGTGAGCCTTCATTCATCCGATGATAAAACTAAATGAAAAGAGCTAACAAATTAATATCCGGGTTAGAAGTGTAACAAGACACCCCCTTTCTTTTATTAAAACTAAATCAGGCGCGATATACATCAGAACGTCAACCGGCTGGGGGTCAAGCCGGTCGAATCAGTCGAATCATCGGACGGATATTCTCTATAGCTTCCAAGCGATCGCAGGAATCCATGATCCGGCGGGCCGCTTCCGGGAGAATCACCCGCGCGGATAGTTGCATGAACTTTTCCTGCAATTCCTCCTTTGTGGCCGGATACTCGATATTGCCCTTCCAGTAATCCAGCTTTTTGGACAGATGCCGGCCATCGGTGGTTTCCACTTCCACAAGGGACGTCATCGTGCTCTGGCTGCGCGCAAAGTCGTCATCCAGGGCTTGATCGCCGGAAAACTTTACTTTTTCCATGATGGACTTGATCTTCGGATCATTCATGTTTTCTTCAGTATACATTTCCGATTCGACCCGGCCATATAACACCGCCAAGGCAATGTGAAAAGGAATAAAATAATAGGCTTCTCTGGCCGATTCGCTTGCTGACGAAACCTTACTCTGTACGAAGTTAAAAAGGGAATTGGTCACTTTAACATGCAGGCTTTTGACTTGATCAACGCTCAGCTTGTTTTCTTTAAACAAGGCAATGGTCGCGTCAATGGGGGTGCGGGAAAAACTGGCGACGCAGTTAAGGCTGAAGCCGGTTTTAAGAATTTCAAAATTTTCGCCCAAACCCTCGGTAAGGGCTTTTTCATTATACGCATCGGGATAGGCCTGCAGAAAACCAAACTTACTGACGGAACCGCCTTCCAGGATCGTACTGCAACCGTCGACCCCTTCTTTTGCCAACCTGGCGGCCAGGAAACCTTTCCAGATGTTGGCCCCGTTGTGTAGGGAAATATAAGGCTTGGCGCAGTGCGCTTCAACCAGCCCGGAACCGGCAAAATGGATGCCATGGGACATGGCGTCGATCATCTGGTCGAGGTTAAGGCCCATCAGCTTGCCGCATGCCGCGGCTGCACCGATGGAAGCCAGTCCGCCGGAAGTTTGCAGGCCTTTACTTAAGTATGACGGGCTGACGGCGTTATTAACGCGTAGATACATTTCATACCCGACAACCGTGGCAACGATGAGGTCTTTGCCGCTGACCTCCATCTCTTCGCCTAACGACATGGCCGCGGCAAAAGCGGTTGAATGGGGATGCGTCAAGGTGGCTCGATGCGTTTCCTGATAGGCCGAAGCATTCATCATCATACCGTTAAGGAAGGCCGCAAAATAAGACGGAAGGCTTTCTTTATATCCGAAAACGGATGCTTCCCCTGCGCCGCCCATGGTCTTAAGCGTTCGGATCACGGGGTCCCATATGTTTAATCCTCGTGCATGGAAACCAACGCCGATGGCATCCATCACGTGTAATTTGGTATTTTCGACAATTTCATCCGACAAATTGTCAAAGCTCAGATCATGAACAAATTCAGCAAGCAGTTCGGTCAATGCCATGTAGTACCTCCTGTATAAAATTTATTTCGCATTAAGTATTGAATGTATTCGCCCGAGATTATGCAGCAACTGCCGCACCATATTTAGCCTGTGCGAAAGGCATCTTCAGCTCTCACAAGATTGCCGATGCGGTTGCCGACAACAAAGGCCAGCGATGAAATTTCTGAAGATGTCCGCCATCGGCAAAAACCGATTGAAAAACTCAAAGAGCTTAAACAGCAGAAGAAACAAAGCGAAAATCACAAAAGATCAACTGGGGGGTGTTTCGTCTCGCTCCGGCTGATGGTTATCAGACAGACTCTTAGTGTTTCTTAAACAGGACGCAACATTTTTTACGGCCGCCACAACGTCCTCGAGGTCCAGCTCGGTTGCTGCCGGGCTGCAACCAGGCAGCCATAAGGTCTCTGACGCCCCCTTTTCAGCATTGGGGCAAAGCCCCTGATGATAGGAGACCGAACCGGGATGGTGAGGACATTCAAAGGGACAGTTTGTACGCCCGTATCCAATTTTTTCCGTAAAAACCTGCTGCAAATGGTCTGGCAGTTTGGGACTGGAAGCCCCGATCCCCTCAGATTTTAATGCTGACACAAATTGGTCCCGGGAAATTCCCAGCACGGCCTCATTCACTCGAAGGGGAAACATCCAATAGACATTCTTAGCCCAGGTGGCCTCCCGAGGCATCTCCACACCCTGAATTCCGTCCAGGGCTAAGGTGAGATAACGGGCATTTTTCCTGCGTTTTTCAATGAAACGGTCAAGCTTTCCAAGCTGGGCCGACCCGATCGCCCCCATGATTTCAGGCATGCGGTAATTGTAGCCGATGCCCCAGAAGAGAAGATCGGTCTCCGAACGAGCGAAATTGCAGAATTCCCGCATCCTGGCAGCCAACTCTCCATCCCGGGTCAAGACGAACCCGCCTTCCCCGCCCGCGGTGATAATTTTTGTCTGGACCAGGCTGAAGCAGCTTGCATCTCCGAAAGAACCGACCTTCCGCCCCTTGTATTCCGCTCCGTGGGCTTGGGCGCAATCCTCGATGAGGCACAGATTGTTTTCCCTTGCGATTTCAATGAGCGGGTCCATGTCCGCCGGGTGCCCCCACAGATGGACGACGATGATCGCCTTGGTCCTGGGTGTGATTTTTTCCCGAATACTTTCTGCGCTTATATTCAAATGTACCGGGTCCACATCTGCATAGACCGGAACGGCATTCTGGTAACTGACGGCCAGAGCAGTTGAGATGAAACCAAGTGGCGGCACAAGCACTTCGTCCCCTGGGCCAATCCCCATGCAGGCCAGAACTGCATGCAAAGCTGAGGTTCCACTGTTTACGGTAACCGCATGGGAGACTCCAAAATAGTCAGAGAGCTCCCTTTCGAATTCGGCACCCTTTTGCCCGCCATGAATTCCCATCAGATTGCCGGACTTCAGCACGCTGACAGCCGCCGCGACCTCCTCCTCCCCAATAACTGCCTGGTGCAATGGCAGGAGGTTCTTGCGAACGGGTTTTCCGCCCGCAACCGTCACCCTATCATGGGATGTTTTTCCTTTTTCCATGGAAACCTCCGCTCAAATTGTTGTCCCAAGCTAAGCAGTGAGGTTTATTTTCTTTTAGGAACCTCACCAGGACCGGTCCTGAGATCAAGCGATAGCAACGGGTCGTATCTTAATTTTTAATTATTCTTTCAACTTTGACGATTTCGCAAAAAGTCGAACGTTAAAAATCTGCCAGTTATGAGCATATGCTTTTAACTGGCTGGTTTTGGGTTAAAAAATAGTTCAGACAACAAAAAGTTGTCCTCTATCGCTCTTTGACAAACCAGCACACTGACAGGCTGCCTCTACTACTACATCAAAAAAAGCTGATGGTTATCAGACATCCCCTTAACAATTTGATAATGTTCAATTGAACGCACTCTCATTTTCTCAAAAGGTTGCCGTCCGAAGCAGAGCCATCCGGTAGTTGTCGTCACAACTTCCGCACCTCTTGCATGTGGTTAAATCACTAACAGGCGGTATCATAAACATTTCTTTCCTGAAAAATCTCTATCCCAAAGCAATACGTGTCGATTGATCTTTGTCGACAAAACGTTTCAGATTTTGGTATTTTTGTCAACATAAAATTTATGTGTTAAGCAGTCAACAACCTATCCGGAATTGCAACGTATTGAGATACCGCTGTTATTTCCGGAATATAGTCAAATACACCCTAAGAGACCTTAGATAAAAGTTCATAAATACTTTTATAAAGTTTATCCGGGAATCAAGGCGACCGCCTCTAATTCTATTAGAAAATCAGGATGCATCAAGTTTACAGCTACTGTTGAACGCGCTGGATATCCGTTTTTAAAAAAAGTTTTATATATTTCATCAAATTCATTACGATAAATCGGATCTTTTAGAAAAACGGTTGTTTTGAGCACGTGGTCCAATGTGCTTCCGGCATCTTCTAATATAATTTTCAGGTTATTCAGCACCAACTTAAGCTGCGCCGCAAAACTGGCAGGGATTTCCCCGGTTTCCGGATCCACTGCTACCTGCCCTGAGCAAAGAAGCAAATTATCCGTTCTTGTATAAACGGAATAAGATCCCCTGGGTTTAGCAATTCCCTTAACTGAAGGTACTTTAGTGATGTTTAAATTCATGGCTGCACTCTTTCTTTTTCATGAACTGTTTTATTGTTTTTTTTAAAGGTGCTTTTCAAGCTCTTTAATATTGGCAGGGTCCGGTTTGATTTCACCCCGTTCCAGGCGATGGACCATTTCCGTGGTGACATCATTCATGGGAGTGGGAACACCGGCTTCTCTGCCTTTTCGGGATACCAGACCGTTGATGTAATCCACCTCGGTCCGCCGCCCTTTCAGTGCATCCTGATGATAGAAGGAGCAGGTTGGCTTCCCCTCTTTGGCAATGGCTTTAATGAGCATTTGTTTGAGTATTTCCGTTGTTGTAAAGGCTTCCACCATATTCAATTCTCCAAAGACCTCATCCATGTAATATCCATGAGCCAGCCCAACCTGTATGGACTCCTGACCCAGCTTAAGACCGACGCGCAAGCGCTCCGGCGTTTCCGTCAGCTGGTGTGGACGTACGCCTCCCACGCCACAGAGCGGCCCGACCATCGAATTGAATACGGTTTTAGCCCACTTACGCCCCAGGATATTCGTGGTAACTTCCGTCTTTCCGACCAGGTTTAGTATTTCCTGGATGCTTTTAAGACGCGGTGTAATTCTTCCATGGAGTTCGCCTATGGTAAATGTGATTTGATCCATGGGCGTATTACGACTCACGCGGCCGGGTTTAAAGACTTCGGATGACATGGTAAGCACGCAGCCGATATCCCGGGTATAACCGATGAGAGGGGCAATCCATTCATCATTCAGGCTGTTTTGAGCTGAAACCAGCACGCCGTTGGACTTCAAATAGGGCTGAATAAGCTGGACCATCCAGAGGCTATCGTAGGATTTGCATGCCAGAAAAATGAGGTCAAACTCATGGTGCAGGGTGGCGACCTCACAGATGTGGTATGCCTTAACAGGAATCTGAAACACTTCTTCCCTCACCGCTACTTCCAGACCGTTATGCTTCATAGCCTCAACATGGGCGGGCCACTGGTCAATAATTGTCACATCGCAACCTCCTTTTTCCAACAGCCCCCCGATGACACTGCCCGTACCACCTGAACCGAGAACGGCAATTTTTTTAAACATCTTCTCCTCCTCTCCATCCTTTTGATAAGTTATCTGGGTATCATTCTTTTTTCTTTTTCCGCAACGCCTCCAGCACCTTTTCGGGCGTTATGGGCAACTCCTTTATCCGAATCCCGAGGGCGTCGAAGATTGCATTGGAAATAGCCGGACCAATGGGCGCTGCCGCAGGTTCGCCGACGCCCTTGGCACCAAACGGGCCTTCCGCATGATAAGATTCCACCAAGATGGGTGTTGTTTTGGGGAGGTCCATGATGGTAGCGATCTTATAATCAGCCAGGGTATCGTTCATCACCCTTCCTTTATCCAGCCTGAACTCTTCAAACAGGGCGTTGGAAACCCCCATGACCACAGAGCCCTCAATCTGCTGCTCACAACTCATGGGGTTGATAGCGCGCCCGACGTCGTGAGCTGCAGCGACCTCAAGAACTTTTACCACGCCGGTCCCGGTGTCGACTTCGACCTCCACCGCTTGAGTGGCAAAGGTCCAGAATATGCTGCTCATGCTCTTCAGGCCTGGCGAAGCATTGAGCATGTGGGAATCGGACGGGCAATAACTCCCCTCGGCAACGATAGCGCCTCCGGGTCCGCCGAATTTTTTGGCAAGTACTTCCTGCAATGCCATGCGTTCGCCTTTGCTTTCTTCGATGATTTTTCCGTCAGAAACACTCAGCTTGGATGGATCGGTTTTAAGTATATCGCCCGCTATATGTAGGATTCTCTTGCGTAATTCCAGGCCGGCCGCACAAATAGCATTGCCCATGTGGTAGGTGGTCCGGCTGGAAGTCTGCCCGAAATCATAGGGTGTATGCTGGGTGTCGGCATTGGGTATCGAAATAAATTCCAGCGGCACGCCGATGGCGTCGGCGGCGATCTGCGCCATAATGGTCTTTTGACCGGCTCCGACTTCCACCACGCTGGAAATTACCGTCACGCTTGCGTCTGAGTCCATCTTAATAACACATTTTGATTCCGTAGGTGTTTTTGTGCCTTTAATTATCGTAGCAATGCCGCGGCCCCTTGCCTTGGTGCCTGAACCTTTGGATCTGGGCTTGCCCCAGTCGATTCCGCCGGCTGCCTTCTCCAAGGTTTCCGTTACACCCACGTTTTGCAGAATCTGGCCGTTGATGTAGCTGTCGCCCTCGACAAAGGCGTTTTTAAGCCTTATCTGCAAGGGATCGATGCCCAGCTTTTCAGCGATAATATCCATTTGTACTTCGCAGGCAAAGGCTGTCTGAGGGGTGCCATAGCCGCGATAAGCCCCGCTGATTTCCTTGTTGGTATAAACGAGTTTCGAGATAATCTCCAGATTTGGTATACGGTAAGGTCCAAAGATTGATAAGGCGCCCCGCACCGACACTTCAGGCGCCTTGGAAGCGTAAGCGCCGTTGTCCCAGAAAATTTCGGCTCTTCGGGCGATAAGTGTCCCTTCCTTTTTGACGCCTGTTTTCAGTTTAATTAAGGCCGCAATACGCGTCTGCGAAGCTGTTAGCTCCTCTTCACGTAAGAAATGCACTCTCACAGGCCTTCCGTCTGTAAATCTTGCCAGGACAACTGCCAGTGATTCCGCGACCAGGGCGCCTTTGCCCCCAAATCCACCGCCGGAGTATGTGGAGATGAATCGGACCTTGTTTAGGGGTATACCCAGGGCCTGGGCCAGTTCCTTACACCTCCGATAGGGTCCATCGGTTGCTGACCATATGACATACACCCCCTTTGCTGACTGATACTGCGCCACGGCAGCGTGAGTCTCCATCGGTGTATGTGCCACTGCATGCACATAAAATTCATCCTCAAATACCGCGTCGGCTTCCACAAACCCTTTATCCGGGTTGCCCAGCCTGTACGAGCTGGAAGTGCAGATATTTGTCCCGGGAACGATGGTAAATACAGGTGAACGCGAATAATTTTCCAGGTCTTCGTGGATCAGGGGAGCGGTTTTCCGAGCCGCTTCCTGCGGGTCGAAAACCGCAGCCAGTTCCCTGTAGTTGACCTTGATTTTTTCGATTGCCTCCTGGGCGGCCGATTCGGTATCTGCGGCAACGGCCGCCACCGGTTCACCCACGTAACGGACTTTGCCGCACGCCAGGAATGGCTGGTCCTTTATCATGGGACCGAAAGTATATGGAAAGTCCTTGCCGGTCACCACAGCCCTGACACCCGCAACTGACCTTGCAGCGGAACCGTCAATGTCAATTATCTCTGCATGGGCAAATGGACTTCTGAGCACAGCGCCGTGGAGCATGCCGGGCAAATCAATATCGACGCTATACACCGCTTGTCCAGTCACTTTCTCCTTTGCGTCCAGCCGCAAAACCGGTTTGCCCACATAATTTAATTTCATTTCAATTTCCTTCCCTTGTTTTTCCGACGGCCGCCCGGACAGCCTCTATTATTTTCTTGTACGAACCGCAGCGACAAAGGACCCCGGAAAGCGCCCTCTTGATCTCCTCGTCACTTGGCTCTGGAATAGTGTCCAGGAGTGACTTGGCGGAAAGTATCATGGCAGGTGAGCAAAACCCACACTGCACAGCGCCCTTTTCGATGAAGCTCTGCTGCAGCGGGTGGAGATTGTCGCCTGAAGCCAGCCCTTCGATGGTAATAACCTGGCTCCCCTGGGCGTCTACTGCCAGCATCAAACACGAATTGACCGGTTTCCCATTTACCAGAACGATACAGGTACCGCAGTCTCCTAAACCGCACCCTTCTTTTGTTCCGGTCAGATAAAAGTTGTTTCTCAGAACTTCCAGCAGGGTATTCCGGGGTTCGACTTCCGCCTGACAGCTCCTTCCGTTTATGGTCAAATTTATGGATATTTTCAATTCTGAACTTCGCCTCCTTTAGCAATTTGATAGGCGCTCCGGATGGCCCTGAACGCCAGGACTTCCGACATCTCTCTTCTGTAATTCCCGCTGGCTCTCATGTCGGTAAGAGGGCACGATACCTCTAAGGCCACCCGGGCGGCTTCCTTGGCACGCACTTCCGTAAGGGGGCCGGAAAGGAGTATTTCTTCAACTTTTTTGGCCCTTAATGGAGCGGGTGAAACAGCAGAAAGGGCAATGCGGGCGGATTTCAACTCGTTGTCTCTCCCGGAGAGTTCTATCAGCGCTGCAACGCCTACGAGGGCACATTCGGCCCCTGCGCGGCGACCTAATTTAAGGTAAACAGCGCCGGAACGTGACGGCTGTTCCGGAAGGCGAACAGCTGTGATAATCTCGCCGGTGGAAAGAATGGTCTTTCCGGGGCCTAAGAAGAAGTCCTCTATTTTTATCTCTTTTTTCACCTGAGCCCCTTGAACGGTCACCACAGCGTTCAGGACGATGAGGGCAGGCACCGAATCAGCAGCCGGCGAAGCCCGCCCTATATTTCCACCGAGAGTCCCCAAATTCCGGATTGAAGGTATCCCCAGCACACGGATGGCTTGCGTTAGAACAGGGAAACCGGAACAGATCCGTGGCGAGTTCTCGACCGCGGCAAGCGACGCCAACGCACCGATGGTGACACCATTACCCGGCTCTCCGATGATTTGGTTCAGTCCTTTGATGCGCTTGAGGTTGACCAGCGATGCCGGGTGGACGTCGCCCCTTTTCATACGCACCAGAAGGTCTGTACCCCCCGCCAATGGCAATGCTTCATCTCCTTGTTCAGCCAGAATCTCCATGGCCTCCCAAAGGGTTGAAGGTTCGAAATAGTTAAAGGTTTTTAATCTCTTCATTATAACACTTTCCCCTGTACATTCTACAGCATGCCTAAAATAGCCGCCGGTGATTTATAGCCTGTTTTTCAGAATAGGCCTTTTGGAAGATTATCGATACGAGTAAAAGGTGGCACCACATCTGACAAATCGTTGTAAAAAGAGATCAGAGCGGAAATGTCCCAGTTGCCGCGTCCCTTTGCGACCTGCGCGGCCAGGGCTTGGGCATGTAAGCTGCTGAGGAATAACGGCTGATTCAGCCGCGTCCCCATTTCAAGCATCAGCTGGACATCTTTTCGGTGCGATGAAAGCGTACCTTCAGGTGGCAAAAAATCATTTTCAATCATTTTCAGCCCTTTCATATCCATGGCCTTTGAATAGGCGGCAGATTTCTTAAGAACCTCCAGCAATCGGTGCAGGTCCATGCCTGCCTTTTTAGCAAGTGACAGTCCTTCTGCCAGGACCATGCGATTCAGGCCAAGGACAAGGTTGACAATCAGCTTCATGGTGGCGCCCGATCCGTTCTTGCCAAGATAGAAGGTTTCCTTGCCAAGATGGCCGAAAATAGCTTTGCACACATGAAATATTTTTTCATCGCCGCCGACCATAAAGGTAATATCGCGCTCGGCGCACATCTTGCTGGTGCCGCTGATTGTGGCATCCAGCATTTCTACGCCCTTCCCTCTCAATTGCGCGGCCAATGCTTCCGACTTGATCGGATCCGCAGTGGTCGTATCAATTAAAACGAGCCCCTTTGCATGGCCATCGAATAATTTAAGGGAGTTCCTGACAACGTCCTCAACCACGTCCGAGTTAGGCAAAGACAACATAATGACATCAACCTGCGTGGCAATTTTTTCCGGTGCTTTTATTTCTTTGCCGCCCGCCTCAATGATTGGAGGAATCTTGCCGGGGTCGGCATCGTATCCCATTACCTGATATCCATCTGAAAGCAAATTCCTAACCATACCACTTCCCATTAATCCAAGGCCAATAAAACCGATCCTGCTTTTTTCCATGGAATTTCTCCTTTAGGTATATTAAATAATCCTGCCCCTTGCGGCGCGAACCCCATTTTACCATTCTTGAGATGAAAACAGTTAAGGGGAAATTACCACCTTCATCACGTTCTCTTTCCTCTCCTGCATAAGCCTTAACCCATTCTCAACCTCCTCAAGTTTTAAGCGATGACTGATAAGTTTCGTAACATCGATGGTTCCTGAATGAATAAACCGGATCACTTCAGGAATCGCTTCACGTCCTATATAGGTCCGCGATCCGCGCAGTTCAAGTTCTCGATCTTTAAATTCAGCAGCGCGTAACGTCGCCTTATTTCCTGAAAAAGTCCCCACAAGCACAATCACTCCACCGCGCCGGACCGCCTGGGTACATTGCCCGAGTGTAATATCCTGTATACCGCCAACGACTTCGATGACTTTGTCAACACCCTTTCCTTGCGTAATTTGGAGGACGCGAGAAACGGTATCCTCCTTTTTGGCATTGATGACCGCATCCGCCCCGAACTGTCGAGCCATCTCCAGCTGATAATCATGATTTCCGGCGATAAATACATCAGCGCCCGCTGCCTTGGCCATAATTAAAGAACACAGGCCGATAGGACCGCCGCCGATTATCAATACCTTTTCGTTGCGCGCTACTTCACCTCTTCTTTTGACTGCATTGTATGCAAGAGCGAAATTGTTTGCCAAGGCTGCCGCTTCAAACGTCATCGTATCAGGAATAGGATAAATATTCGTTTGAGGAACCCTTATATATTCCGAACAGGCACCATCCGCGTCAAAACCGATCGTTTTTATATTTGTACAGAGATTGACTCTCCCCTCACGGCATTGATCGCAGGCGCCACAGCTGATGTCGATATCACAGAACACGCGCTGCCCTTCTGAAAAAGAGGTCGCATCTCTTCCGGACTCTGCGATCACGCCTGAAAATTCATGCCCGAGAATCCGTGGGTAAACAACCCGCGGATGTCGGCCCAGATATCCATGAAGGTCGGAACCACACAGGACACAGGCTTTGGTTCGGACCAAAACGTCATCTTTGCCTATTTCGGGAATATCAACGTTCTTGATCTCAATATGCTCCGCTCCAGAAAGGACTGCAGCCTTACATTTGGTCTGTTTCATGCGTTCTTCTTATCCCATATGCCCGTGTGATTCCGGCAGGCCATCCGCATCATATTATACAGTTATACAGCTTTTTGATAGAGGCCTTTTCGCTTTTCCTGTTCCTCCAATATCAATTCCACAACCCATCGGGCTGCATTCGAAACCACGCTCGGGCATTTGTCAAGATGGCCGCCCAGTCTATCTTTCTCTTTTCGTTCTTCGGGATCCCATTTATTAAATGATCTGCCGATTACCTTCTTCTCAATATCGTCACAGATAATACTTCCATAGGTCTCAATATATTTCTCAGAGAGTTTCTTAACGAGACGATGTATCCCGATCATCTCCATGCTCTCCAACCGTTTCAATCTTATTTCAGGATTCGGGTGCTTCATTGTATCCAAATCTCGCCCAAACAAGAGCCCGAGAGCCATCACCGCCCCGGAAAACCCTCCGCAGACCGATCCCAATCGGCCGATGCCGCCGGAAAAACCAGTGGCGGCTTTCAATGCATCCTCATTTTCCAAACCAAAGAGTTCTTGAACAATGAGCAGGGTACATTGGCTGCAGTTTCGATAGTCGCGTTCGTATTCAAACCCTCTGCGCTCGGCTTCCTTCAGCAATTCTTCCTTTGATAGATCATTCGACACTCCATTTCCTCCTGTTATATTCTTAAATTTGCTCAAAAAGAATGCTCTTGGAAATTTATAGTGTATTTTTTGGTGAAAAACAGTTTGCTCTCTTCTTAGTATTTTATGATTACCTTTACGGTCCTATCACTATGGTTTTCGAGAAGGTCCATACTCGTCAACACTTCGTCTAAGGTAACCGTGTGGGTAATCATGGGTTTCATGTCGACCACACCGGTCCCGATTAGGATAAGGCAAGTCGGCACCGTACCGTGCTGGCCACGGGATCCCCTCAATTCAATTTCCCTATCTTTAAATTCCGTTATTCGAATACTGGCCCTGTTTTCAGAAAAGTTTCCCACTACCACGATTAAACCTCCCGGCTTGACAATCTGTGTTGTTTGTTGAATCGTCGTGTCCTGCATACCTCCCACCGCTTCGATAACTTTATCGAAGCCGTTGTTGTTTGTGAAATCCATTGATTTTTTTATAAGATCTTCTTTTGTTACATTTACGGTTTCGTCAGCACCCATCTTTTTAGCAATTTCCAGTCTAAAATCCATCGTATCAGTTGCTAAAACCCTTGCGCCGCAGGATTTTGCCAAGGTTATGGCACTCAGACCTATAGGACCGGCGCCCAGCACGGCAACCGTATCTCCCACAGTAACATTTGCTCTTCTCCTGACAGCGTTTAATGCAACCCCCAGAGGTTGTGCCAGCGAGGCTTCCTCAAAGGAAATATTGTCGGGTAGTTTATAAATATTAATTCCGGCCGGGACTTTAACGAATTCAGCAAACGCTCCATCCATTTTAAATCCAAAATTTAAAGTGGTTTTACAAAGGTTTGGCCTTCCGTTTAAACACTGGGGGCATTTCCCGCAAGTTTTATTGGTATCGGTTACAACCCTATCTCCAGCTTTTATGCCATCAATGCCATTGGAAATTTCTTCGACGATACTGGCAAATTCGTGGCCAAGAATTCTCGGATAAGTGACTTTTTGATGCTTACCCTTGAATGCATGTAAATCGGACCCGCAAATCGCACAAGCTTTAACACGAAGTAAAACTTCGCCGCTATTTATTACAGGTTTTTTAACTTCTTCAATTCTCATGTCCTTAGGTCCATATAAAACTGCAGCCTTCATACGCTCACTTCCTCCTATAATCGAGTTGGATTGAAATACACATAACAGATTTTTGTAAAAGAATCTCCACTTCATATCTGCTGTTTTCACCAGCGCCGAATCTAACCTAAGTCAGATACTGAATATGCTAAGCGCATTGGTTGACAATATTTTTTCCTGGTTGTCCGGAGATAGAAGCGAGAGACCGGGAATATCTCTAGCCGGGCACAGATTACCCATGTCGAATGGATAGTCCGTAGCATAGATGATTCGGTCGACCCCTAACGTCTTGACGCCGAACTCAAAGCAAGCGGCATTGTGAATGATGGTATCATAATAAAAGCGCCCGATACAATTTTCAGGGGAACTGGCGCCGTTTATTTTAGGTTCTTCGCGGACGTTATAACCATGTTCCCAGCGCCCTCGAATCCAAGGGACATATCCCCCCATGTGGGCTAACAAAATTTTAAGGTTGGGGTGGCGGTCCATTATGCCGCCAAAGATCAGTGCTGCAGCGGCAATAGTGGTCTCGAGCGGGTTGCCGATTAAATTAAACAAATGATAATCCTTTAAGCGATCGTTAATTCCCATAACGCCCGTAGGATGTATGAAGACGGGAACATTGAGAGAAGCGACTTTGTCCCAAAAAACGGCCAGAGACGGGGAATCGAGATTGCTTCCGAATACGTTCGTACCGATTTCAACACCCACATGCCCGGCTTTGACGGCTCGTTCCAACTCTGCAGCGGCTGCGGGCGGATTTTGGAGCGGTACGGTAGCCATACAGGAAAACCGCTGCGGATATTTTTGGGCCAGTGCTGATAGCTGGTCGTTAAAATTGCTGGATATTTCCAGGCCCAATTTAGGATCCAAGCCGTAATACGTGCAAGGAGGTACCACTGAGAGTATTTGCCGGTCCACACCCATGGCATCCATATGTTCGAGTCTTAAATCAATATCATATGTCTCCCGTGGAAGCGGATTTCTGTGAATGCGCTCCTGGTCGCGTTCTTTATACCTGGTGACCAGCAATTCCCAGGATTTCCCCTGTTCAATAAACAATGAAGGACCAAATTTCCCGGTACGGACATCATCAATAAAGGTCTCACTTACGATGTGAGCATGAGCATCAATTACCATGGCAACGCTTCCTTCCTGAATTTAAATTTATGTAATTTGCTGCTGTGTTCTGAAGAAAAAAATTTTCACATTGCGCAAACTCTGTTCAGAATAAAAATCATGTTCCACGAGAACTCATAAGTGTTTTAGCAGGTGCAATATTTTCCCCCAAGGCCAAAACCGGCAAACATATGTCGAATTAGTCCCAAAATAGCGTGATATTGAAAATGATTTTCTGCCACCCGAGGGCACGCTTTAATCGCACCGAAAAGATGTCCACCTAATGCTTGAAATGGGGACGCGGCTGAATCAGCCGTTATTCCTCAGCAGCTTACATGCCCAAGCCCTGGCCACGCAGGTCGCAAAGGGACGCGGCCACTGGGATATTTCCGCTCTGATCTCTTTTTACAGCGATTTGTCAGATGCTTCATAATCATTCATCCTTAACACCCTGTTTTTAACCCTGGTTGACCATTTTAAGGATTTCTTCAGATTGTAGCCCGTCGAGCCCTAATGCTTCCAGGGTCAAACCCGTCTTCCGGTAATTGGCCTGGTTGGATATGGAGGACAATTCGATCATGGCGTCGCTGACCGGAGTGGGAACCTTTAGCAGGTCGCCGAGGTATGCCAAGGGAACCAGTCCATAAGGGATGTCTTCCGCTAAATATCTGTGTTGGAGGGTCGGTGGCGCTAATTGACCGGGGTCGTTTGTCCATTGGGCGTTTTTGTTTAGTTTGTAATAGGCTGCCCAGGGAATCGGCGTAAAGCCCAATGCAGTGTTAATCGTATCTCTTTCATTGGCTATGGCGTTAATAACAGATCCAATTGAAGCGGTCAGTCCATCTCTATAAATTAAAAATTTGCCCTCAGTATGTTCAATCCACCCGGCGTTCATGAGAACGATAGGGCCGTGCACGATGATGTTGGAGTTGTTTAAACTGGTCTCCAGAATGTTTGTGGCAGGTACCAGTTGAGGAAAGAGTACCCTGACGGTATCCAAAATTTTTTCTGTGTCCCTGGCAGGGATGGCAGCGATTTGAACGATCCCCACTGTTTCCCGTACAACCCGCACTTTTCCCGGCCCCAGCCAGCTCTCAGCCGCCCTGCAGGAATGCATGCACCTATGAGTTTCGGCCAACGTCACTTTTTTCTTTATTTTCTTTTTTTTCAACAGATTGAAAAACCGGAGGGCACCCCAATTCCCCGGGAGGATGACCACGATTTGACCGTCTTCTATTTTGTCAGCTAAAGCTTCGAAAAAAGCCATATGGCCATACGCAGGAATAGCGATTAAAATAATGTCAATTTTCTTTACCGCTTCGCCGACATCAGTTGTCACTTTTTCAAGTTTCGCAAGGCCGGTAGGTCCGGTTGTCTCGACCGATCCGTATTTTTCAATCTGCCTGCTTTTCATTACGGTCTCAATATTGCCGGCAAATTCTGGCAAATCGCAAAGATTGACCTTGAAGCCTTTTAAGGCAAGTTCGGCAGCCATGGTTTGTGCGCTGTTTCCACCCCCCATCACCGCAATTTTTAGCTTCGTTTCCATTCAATATACTCCCCTCGGAGAACCCGCAGCAAAATTTACCTCCTGTTTGAGTTTGTCGGGAATTTTTCCATAGTGGTTTTCAAAATTCTGTATAAAATATTGAAAACCTCTATAGCGGTTAAGGCGTAATCACCACCTTCATTACCCTTTCAGACCTGCTTTGCATAAGCTTTAACCCTTTTTCAACCTCTGCCAATTTTAGCCGGTGGGTGAACAATTTGGACACATCGATTTTACCGGTAGATATGGATACAATTAACTCAGGCCATGCCTTCCAGCTTATGTATGCGCGCGAACCCCGCAAATCGATTTCCCGATCTTTAAACTCCGTGGCGCGCAGCGTTGCCTTATTGCCCGAAAAAGTTCCCACCATTATAACAACGCCGCCGCGTTGAACGACCTGGGTGCATTGCCCGAGCGTCACATCCTGCGGCCCACCAACCGCTTCGATCACTTTTTCAACGCCGATTCCGCCGGTAAGCTCAAGAACCCGTTTAACCAAATCTTCCTTACCGACATGGATAACCTCGTCCGCACCCAGCTCAGTTGCCATCTCCAGACGATAGTCAACAGCATCCGCGGTGATCACTGTGGCCCCTCCGGCCTTTGCCAGTATCAAAGCGCACAAACCGATGGCCCCGCAGCCGATAATCAGAATGTTTTCATTGAGCTTGACTTCTCCCCTGCGCTTGACGCCGTTATAAGCCACGGCTAATGTCTGAATCACGGAAGCATCTTCAAAGGATACGTTGTCGGGAAGGGCAAAAAGATTTGATTTGTCCACCTTGACATACTCCGAATAGGCGCCATCCATATCAAAGCCCTGTGTCTTAATGTGGACACACAGGTTCCCTTTTCCCTGGCGGCAGGCATAGCACGTACCGCATCGAAAATCGATATCACAAACTACCCGTTGACCTTTTGAGAAGCCATCGACATTTTCCCCCAGTTCTGCAATTACTCCCGAGAATTCATGACCGAGAATCCGGGGGTAAACCACGCGGGGATGATTGCCCATGTACCCATGGAGGTCGGAACCACACAAAGAGCAGGCTTTCATTTGAATCAAGGCATCATCCGGACCTATCTCCGGAATATCAACCTGCTCAATTCGCATTTGTTCGGGTCCATAGAGAACGGCTGCCATGCATTTCTTCTTTTTCATTTTTTAATTTTCCTTTCCATAACGATTTGATTGATATGATTATGTTTCTTATCAAAAGCGGACATAAAAATAAGATCACCCCTTAACTGCGCAACCATAATAGAACCGAGGTAACAAGCAGTAAACAATCCGCAGCCAAAAGAAAACCTTTATTGTTTACTCGCCTGAAGAGCAGGGCGCCTATAATCGTTCCGATTACCACTGCCGGGGCAAACCGGAGGTGAGCCAGCAATTCGCCGCCGCTGATCGTTCCGCTCAGGTAGAATAACGGGACCATGACAAAGACATTCATAAAAAGAAAGAAGATCGCCAGGAATCCCTTGGTCTGAACCGGATCCGGTATGGTGGCGACAGCGTAAATTACGGCCGGCGGCCCTCCGGTGGTGTAGGCACCCTGCAACCAACCGCTGAACATCCCCATACCGACGCCCCACCAGGATGAGGAAGCAAATAGGCCCTTTAAATATTTGCCCCATTTAAGGCGGCTGTTTATAATGATCAGAACGATAAACACGGATAGAGTCCTCTTAACTATCGCTTCCGAAAGCATATGGACCAAAAAAAATCCCAGGGGTATGCCCAGGCAGGATCCTAAAAATAGAGGCCAAAGTTGTTGCCATCGCAAACTCCTGCCATCCCGGAAAGCGACGTAAACATTGAGAGCAAACATCAACGGAAACTGAGTTGCAACCGCAATTTTGGTGGGCATAAGCAAGGCCAGCAGCGGTACGGCAATCAAGGCGAACCCAAATCCGGCAAAGCTGTAAGTGAGGGCGGCCAGCCCCATGACGGCGTTAATGACTATCTCGGTTGACATGCATGTATTCTCTCGCTTTTGGAACCGACGCGAATCAAGTTATCCGGAGTTTCAGACTTTAATATTTCTATCTCTTTTTCTTTTTTTGATCTGCGCGGGTCACGCCGGCTTGTGCAAAGTTGGTTTCCGGGACATCAAAAAAATATATCTTGATGTTTTCAGGATTCACCTTCAAAATGTTTACGAAAGCATCCGTGACTTTTGCGGCCAGTTGTCGCTTTTGATCTTCTGTTCTTCCTTCCACCATATCCACTCTGATCGTCGGCATTTGTTTTTTCTCCTTTTTATAAATTTTTAAGCCCAAAAATACTGCCGGTACGGCAAGAATTTGATCCTTCTGTTCAAAGAGTCTGCTTTCTTATTTATGTCTAAATCTTTTATGCTTACTCTTTAATCAGGCAGCACTTTGTCCATGGAGGACAGTTCCTGAGCCACATCCTCCAGACCCAGCTCCCTCAGTTTTGTTTTGCCGGGAATGCCGTTCTGCTTATCCCAGCCCCGCACTTCATAATACCTGTCCAACATGGGGTCAAGATTTACAGTTTGCCCGCGGGTATTTCCCTCTTTCATGGCTTCCTTTGTAAACCTTTCCGGCAGGTAATCATCCGCCCGGGTGAGCCCCTCTCTGATATTATAGGCCCGCTCCAGGTTGACGAGACGCTCGCCTGTTCGAAGAAGCTCTCGCGGTTCTATCTCAAGGCCAGTAACCAGTTTGATTATCTTCGCAAGATTTCCGGGAAGCTGGATTTCCGGAATGAGACTGGTAAACAGGCAGAGCTCAAGGGAATGTATAATAGAGCTGACATTCTCATAAAAAACCAGAAGCTCCGGCTTGTCTTTTTCTGAAAAGCGATCGGGAACCTTATGGCCTGTGCCGAATATTTCATCCACGGTCTCCTGGATCCATCCATCCTGGTTCTCGTAGGGGAGGAACCCCCGGCAATGGCAGGCGCCGCGGCTGGATACGGCATACCCCAAAGCTCTTCCTTTGGCTCCGCGCGGGTCATTTGTGGAAATGCTCAGTCCTTTTACATGCATCGAAAATTTCTCGGAACCTTTCCCTATCAGCCGGGGAGCCTCCTTTAATCCTTCCGCCAGGATATTTCCGAGTCCTTTTCTCGAAACAATCATTTCGGTGAGACCCAGAATGGCTTTTTCGTTGCCCCATTCCATTTTTAATCCATCGGCATCATCGCTTCCCAAGATACCGGCTTCATAACATTCCATTGCAAACCCGATGATGCTTCCCAAGTCCAACACGTCAATGCCGTATTCATTGCAGAGTTTTGACATGTGGCATATTAGGCCAAGATCTGAACAGCCGATCGCACCCCCCAGGTGCTCCAGATGGCCAAGTTCGATTCCGGTCCCATAGGTGCCGGCAAAAGGGCCTTCTGCTACCGCAAAAAGCCAGTCGCATCTTTTGCCACAGGAAAAGCAGGTTTTGATGCCGGCTCCGAAATCTTGTCTGAATTTTTCGGGAGACGTCTGTTCAAATCTGTCAAAGATGCCGTCCCTGTAATTATACGTCGGCATGCATCCCGCTTTCTGATAACTATTTGCTCCCGCAATGGTTCCAATCTCTTTTTCCCGCAGCGCTCTGGGCTGTTTATTAAATATTTTATAAGCCTCCCAGACGAAATTCTCCAGGCCCTTGGGATCGGAAACCTTTACGCCTCCCCGTCCTCTTACGGCAACCGCCTTCAGGTTCTTTGACCCCATGACGGTGCCGATACCGGACCGGGACGCACTGCTGCCGGTCTCCATCATGATGCAGGCATATTTGATCAGGTTCTCTCCGCCCTGACCGATAACGGCGCTGGAAAGATCGGCGGCGCCGGTTTCAGTTTCAAGCGCCCGGCGCGTCTCCCCTGTGGTCTTGCCCCAGAGATGACCGGCCGGTCTTATTTCAACCCGTTCACCATCCACAAATATATAACAGGGTCGTTCCGATTTTCCCTCTATGATAATAGCGTCATAGCCTGCGTATTTAAGATCCGCACCAATTTTTCCACCCCCGTTGCCGTCTCCGATAAAACCGCTGAGAGGCGATTTTGTGCTGATCGTGATACGCTGGCTTCCACATAGAATGGTGCCGTTAACAGGACCCACGCCGAAAATCAGTTTGTTGGCAGGGCTCAGCGGATCGGTATCCGGTCCGGTCTCATCGTACAGTATTTTTGAGTTGAAGCCTCTGCCGCCAATATACTTAACGGCAAAATCTTCGGCAAGTTTCTCTTTTCTTATTTTACCGGTGCTTAAATCGATCCTTAAAATCTTTCCCGCCCATCCTAACATTTTCAAACCCTCCTTTCCAATTACCCATTACTCACCAAAATAAGCTGCAGGAAATTTTCCCAGATCCATCTGCTTCCGGCGCTTCGCGACCTCTTCCCAAGGCAGAAAAGTCAGAACTTTTTCGGGGCACCATTTCGCGCACATCAATTTCCCATGACAAAGGTCACAGCGGACACTCAGCATGGGAATAAATACACACATTTCTCTGTTTCGATAAATTCGGATGTAGGCCTTTGTCGGATTATATTCATTGTAGTGGGTTGAAGCGCAGATAAGCTCACAGATACCACAGCCGGAGCATTTTCCAGGTTCAACAATAAGTGCTTTTTCCATCGAAGTACCCCTTGCCTATCCCCTCGCGAAGACGGGGAGAAAAATAAGAGCTATTCTGTGGTATTTAATAAAAAACTCTTAGTCGTATAATAAAAAGGGGCTGCGCCCTTGTTTGTTCCTTTCGAAAGAAACAACAGATGAAAAGGAGGTTGTACCCTACGGTTTGGGGATGTAAATAACAGACTACTTGGCCGTAAAAAGGGCGCCTCTGTGATATATGGACAGATATTTTTTTACCCATCCCTTAATGGGCGATCCGCTGATAACTCAATTATGCCCGCGTTTCGGGGAGCATTCACGGTGGGCACTGAAGCTCCCCGAAACCGAACAATGTTGTTTTGGATTGAACACACAGCTATAGCCGTGATTCAATTTTTTGTTACGAGCTCATCAATCCTTCCAGACGCCGATTTCCTTGTAATATTTAATGGCGCCGGGGTGAAACGGGACGCCGAGGTTCTTGCCGTCTTCAATGCCAGGGTTGATCTGCTTCATCAGGACATGGATGTTGGCAAAGGTGCCTTTATTCAACTCAGCGAAGGTGGTTTTTGTAATCTCATATATCACCTTGTCTTCAACACGGGCGTGCGCATCCGCAAACACGACGTTCCAGAATATGGAGACCGGATAATCGATCGAGGCATAGGTTTTCGGAGGAATATCCTTGATGATGTAACCTTTATTTTTCTCCATGAACATCTTGGCCTCATCTTTCGTTAAACCAAGGAGGTTAATAGGATGCGTCGCTTCAATACTCAGAATGTTAGCCGAGGGTGCGCCGTTCTGGAACACGGCTTGCACGGCCCCTTCTTTCAGAGCGGTAGCGCCGTCATCGTAACCGATATACACCAGTTCAACCTTGGAACCCAACCCGATTGAGTCAAAGAGCATCTTAGCGTCTTTGCCGCTTCCCGACCCCGGCGGTCCCACCGCGATCTTCTTGCCGGCCAGACCGGCAAGGGTTTTGATATTACTGCTTTTCAAAGTTGCGATACTTCTGGCGCTATCGTAAATAGCAAAAACCAAGCGGAGGTCTTTGGCCGGCTCTTTGAATTCGCCAACGCCGTCATAAGCCCTTTTGATGGTCGGAGAATGATTCATACTGATATCCACTTCCCCCTTGGCCAGACGTCTTGCATTTTCGAGATCGCCGCCGGTGGCTTCAGCCACGACGTTAAGGTCGGGAATGTTGCGAGTCCAGATGGGGGCCAAACCGCCGCCGATATAATACCAAATCCCGCCGGGACTGCTGGTGCCGAAATTAATCCGTGTTTCCGCGGCAGCTGCCGGACCGGAAATCACAACCATTACCGTTAAAACCAGGCAGATTCTACACACCCATTTAAAAGCTTTCATTTTCGTTCTCCCTTTCTGTTTTGCATTGGTTTAAAGTTCATTGCCCCTCCCATGTAGAATGAAAAATGTCACCCTCAAGCATTCGTCTTCGCTTTTTTACTCGAAAACAGACTCAATACATGCTTGAAGGCAAATCCTTCAATCACATAGGCGAAGATGAAGAAGCCTATCGTGACAATAGCGCCGATCAATATTCTTTCCCAAAATGTTCCGAACAACAGGTTGGGGACATAGGCAAAAATGAACGGCGTAATAATGAGGGCCGAAGCCATCTTGAGCGTATTAAAACCGGTTCGCATGGGGTCGCATTTCGCAATGCTGGCGGCCGCAAACGCGCACAGACATACCGGCGGCGTGATGCCCGACGTGTTTACCAGCCAGAAAATCATCAGATGCGCAGTCAGCGGGTGGACACCCAGTGCGGCTAAGGCCGGCACTGCGATAACGGATACCACCAGGTAATCCGCAACCACCGTCATGCTCATGCCGATCAGATAGCAAGTGAATGCGACGAATAGAATCGTCAAAAACAAACTGCCGCCGGTCAGCCCGATAATCGAATCGGAGAACTTGATTGCTACTCCGCTTAGCGTGACTGAACCGACAATCATGCCGATAACACCGCCGGTCGCACCGATGATGAGAGAATTTTTGGCGCCATTAACCAGGCTATTGACAAACTGCAGGGGAGTGATCCGAAGGTCTTTTTTTATAAACCCCAAACAAAGTGTGGATGCGATTCCACCGATCGCGGCCAGGTTGGGGGAATACCCCTTGATCAAAATATAAACGATGATAGCCAGTGGTAAAAGCAAAAACAGACCTCGAATCACCGACTGTTTGAGGGGAGGCAGTTCCTCCTCGGACATGGATCCCACCCCCTGTTTGACGGCTTCAAGGTGGACCGAGAAAAGGACAGAGAGAAAGTAAATGACGGCGGGAATGGCAGCTATGCCTATCAGGGTGATGTATGGCGTCTCGGTGATAGAGGCGATCAGGAACGCTCCGGCTCCCATTACCGGCGGCATGAACTGGCCGCCCGTAGAAGCGGCGGCCTCAATGGCTCCGGCCACAGTCGGCCTGTATCCTTTTTTGATCATCATGGGGATCGTGAAAGATCCGGTGGTGGCCACGTTGGCCACACTGCTACCCATGATGGAGCCCACCAGCGCACTGGATAGAACCGCCACCTTGGCGGGCCCGCCGCGAAACCGGCCTGCAATGGCGTTGGCGAAATCGATCAAATACGTGCCGGCGCCGGTGGCTTCAAGAAACACGGAAAATACGACGAACAAAAACACATACGTGGCATAGGCATAAATCGCAGACCCGAAAATAGACTCCGTAGTGCCCATGAATTCGATAATCCGTGTCAGTGAGAAACCTTTGTGACCCCAATAGCCGGGAATGAGATAGCCGAAATAGCAATACCCGATCAGAGTCAAGCCGATGCATGGCAATACGTATCCCAGAATGCGACGCGCCAGTTCAAAACAAAGGAGGATGATAATGCCATTTGTGATCAAATCGAATTGATTGGGTTCACCGAATCGCTCCACCGCCCGATCCACGTAACTCATCATCCAGTACCCAACACAGCCGATGACTGCAGCAATAAGGATAAAATCGAAAATCGAGAGTTTATCTTTTAGTCCTTTTCGATTTGTACCGGGATAAATCAGAAAAATTAAAACGCCAGTGAACACCAGATACATCGCCCGATGCGAATGACTATTGACGATCCCGAAAATGGCCTCATATACATAGAAAAGCGTAAAAGAGCAACCGGTCACAAATATCGCGACATTACGGAATTTAACGGAAAAGAAGTACTGCAGCATCAAACACCTCATTACGGTTTTAGATACGGTTAAAAAATCATGACTTTTTTGATACTCACATCGATATCTTTTGGTTTTCTATTTTCTGTTTTGCTTTCTCCTTATCTGTTTCCAGTCCAAGTTCGCTCAATTTGGCCGGGGTCGGATAACCGGTTTCGCGCTGCCATCCCCGGGCGGTATAGTAATCGTTGAGCATCGGTTCCAGATCAGCTACCATCCCTTTACTGGCTCCGTCCGGGACCGGTTCATGGAGCATTCGATCGGGAAGGGTTTCATTGCTTAGCTTGAATCCCTCTCGCAGATTGAAGAGTCTTTCAAGGTTATTGATTCTCTCACCGATCTGCAACAACTCGGGTTCGGTCCAGCTTCTGCCTGTCACGGCGTTGAGAATTCCCATCGTGGTTTCCGGCATTCCTATTTTAAGCCGGGAGAATGTCTTGCACATCTGCAGACAGTCGGTAATCGCGCGGGCATCTTCCGAGAAGGCCACGCCCTTTCCTTTGCCCGTTGTTTTCGTGCGGTCTGTAGCATCCGTCGTCCCCGCTATTTTGATGAGCAGCTTTTCCTCCACCACGCCCCATTCCCAAACCGGATACGTGCGCATGTGATGACCGCCTCTTGAAGAAGTTACGTATCCCAACGCCCAAGCCTGCATGATGCGGGGGTCAACGGTTGAAATTTCCAGGTTGTGGACATGCAGCGCAAATTTTTCCGAGCCGCCGCCGAAATGCTGTGCGGCTTTTTGAACCCCCTGTCCCAGAATTTTACCGATCCCTTCTCCGGCGGCAATCATACGCAGTAATTCGCTGATTGCCCGTTCACTTCCCCATTCCAGTATTAACCCGCCCGTATCGCTTTCCGTAATGATCTTTTTCTGAAAGCATTCCATTGCAAACGCAATCGCCAAGCCGGCGGATATCTGGTCCAGACCGTATTTGCCGGACATGACATGGTAGTTTAACAAGGCTTCGATGTTGCTGTTTCCCACCTTTGCTCCGAAACACTGAATGGTGGAATTTTGAATGCCGGAGCCGAAAGTGCCCGCATAATTTCCCTCAGGGACCAAGAACTGGTGAAAACAAGCCATGGGACAGCCAAAACAGGCCCGGGTCTGTCCCTTCAGCTTATACCTCATAAAATTGTCCGCTTCGATCTTATCAAATCCGTCAAACACACCGCTCTGGCCGTTAAAGGTGGTCAATCCGCCCAACTTGGAATAAAGGGTCGTTCCTCGGGATGAGCCGGTGGTGGTGTACATCGAATAATGGGATTCCCCCATGACCAGTTCAATAATATGCTTTGCCTCTTTGACCAAAGCAGCCGGATCCGCCACCTTGACGCCCCCGGTGCCCTTGATTGCCAGGGCCTTCAGGTTTTTGCTACCCATAACAGCTCCGACCCCGCCCCTGCCGCCGTGGTGAACCTTGTCGCCGAAGATAGACGCCATGGGGCTAAGGTTCTCCCCGGCAATCCCGATGGATGCCACTCTGATTTCCGGATCTTTGTGTTTTGTCTGAATCAGTTCCTCTGTCTGCCAGGTATCCTTTCCCCACAGGAATGCCGCAGGTAATATTTCGATCTTTTCATCTCGCAGCATGAGATAATAGGGCTTTTCCGCTTTTCCTTTGATGACAACGGCATCAAATCCGGCCCATTTGAACTCGGCCCCCAAAAATCCGCCGCCATTTCCCGAGACCAGCATGCTGGTGGCAGGTGACTTCGCACCCACCATCCATCTCCCGGATGTGGGAGCCAGCGTGCCGTTCAGGGGTCCTGAGGCAAAAATCAGGACATTTTCCGGCCCCAGGGGATCTGCCCCCGAGGGAATCAGATCATAAAGGAGCCTGATGATAAATCCTCTGCCGCCAAGAAAGTTTTTGATTAAGTGCTCTTCAACTGGAATAGTGGAGAACTGCTGAGTTGTTAAATCAACGATTCCAATTTTACCAGTATAGCCGAACATTGTATTCTCCTTTAATCCTATTGTGTGCCGGTAGAAACCACCGGGCTTGGAAGCCAATCTGCCTGGTTCAACATGCCCGCTGATTCCTCTTTTTTCACAAAAACAATTGCATTTTGATTGCATACTTCCACGCATTTTTCATGGCCGTCGGGGCAATTGCATGCCATGGATTGTGAAATTACGGAAGAATAGAGATAGGGATGGGTCGACACCTTGATTCGCGTTGCTGTCCGGTTGCATTCGCTATGGGTCTGCTGCAACGAGCAACGCATTTCGCATAAAATACATCCCGTGCATCGCTGTGGGCTAAAGAAAAGAATATTCTTCTTGTTATCCGTCATACTTGCTTATCCTTTCTACTTCTTAAGCAGAGCGTTTCCCCACGAAAAGTCCATAACGCATTTTTCCTGCCGGAAACATAAAAATTGAGGAGTGTTGCAAGGGGCTCGCCCCTTTTGAGGGACGGTGCGCCTGTTTATATGAGCTGTCGCGGTTATAGTACGCTATTGTCTATTCCGCGATCAGGCAAACTCCTTCTGCATATCCGGCGTATTTTTCGAATAAAAGGGGGTCATGTCCCGGAAACAATCTGTCGACGGATTCAACTTTCATCTCCATCTTTTCCATGCCGGCGAGGGCTTCACGGGGATCAATATTGATTCCGCAGGGAATACGTTGTTCCAAGTTTCGATAACGGGGAACCACATCTCCGCAGATCCCGTACTCTTGCCGGTTCATGCGGATGACAACCCCCTGACTTCCGGGAGAGTGCCCTCCCAAAAGGACGGTTTCTATTTCCGGAAAAATCTCACAATCCCCATCCAAAATAACGACCTTCCCCCCGAAAAGAAGTCTGACGATTTTAACCGCCGCTTCAGGATCCACAAAGCGCCGAAAGCATTCATGGCGCATCAGCGGGCCGGTCACATATTCAATCTCTTTTTTTTGTACATAGTAAGTCGCATTAGGGAAAATAGTCTCTCCCACAAAATGATCCCAATGCAGATGCGTCAGGATCACGTGCTTAACTTCTTCGGGTTTAACTCCGATGCGTGCCAAGAGTTCTTGGGGTTCCGATTCGAGCTTAAAATCATTGATATTCAGGCGGGCAATTGTTTGTGCAGTAAATCCGTGATCCACCAGGATGGGGCCGTTTGAGTCCGTTATGCACCAAAAGTACATGCAGGACGTGACGTATTTATCGGCTTTGTAATCCAAATAAAGATGATTGACAGAGGGAGCCTGCCGTTCTCCGATTTTAAGGACAAACAACTGCCGGCCATTCTTGGAACTCATTTCTGCCTCCTCAGGTTCAACCACCTGTTGCAAAGGGAAATCCTATGCAAATTCTTTTGAAAAATATGTAGTAAAACTGATAGTTGGGTTGTCCGAGAAGTTTTGGACACTGCCCGGACAACCCTTTTGCTGTTTATTTCCTGGTTTTCAAATAACAACATTCAGAACTTTTTTAAAAACAATCTTTCTGGAGTTCGACAACCCGCTCAATTCGCTTCATCCCGCCCACGCGGTCCGCATACTTTTCCCAAACCGATTTTGCAACGCTTCGGAACGGCTCCAGGTCGGGATAAATAACCTCCATACCCCTTTTGGCCAGATCATCGATGAGGACACTTTCTTTTTCCATAATCCACGAATCAATCAAGCTGGTGGAAATAATGGCGGCCTGATCGATTGCTTTGCGAATGTTTTCCGGAAGTCCTAAATAGAACTTGTTATTGATGATCAAGGCCATGGTCACCATTTGATGGTTGGTAATGGAGTAATACTTTTGAACTTCATAAAATTTAAGTCCATGGGCCCATCCGATACTTCCGTCGTTTCCATCCACCACCTTGGTCTGCAGGGCGCTGAAGGTTTCAGCAGAAGCAATACCGATCGCGTTGCCGCCCAGGGCTGCGTAAAGATCGAGTAGAATCGGATTTTTCGCCACGCGAAACCGCAAACCCTTGAGATCGTCCGGTTTTTGGATCGGGTGCTTACTGTTCATCATATTGCGCATTCCCGATGATGACCAGGCCAGAACACGGATATTGGCCTTGGCTTCCGCTTCCCTGGAAACGTCTTTTCGCAATTCTTCGTCCCTGAGAACATTGATAATGCCGCATTCAAGGCTCTTTGCAATAAAAGGCAGCGTGAACAGGTCAAAGCCGGAGTAAAAGGAAGCCAAATTGTTGGCAGCGACAATTTGCATCTGAATGGCGTTCATTTGCAGTTTTTTCGCGGCAACCACATCGTCCCCCATCTGCGATGCCGGAAATTCTTTCATTTCAATCGCACCCTTTGAGAACCTTTCCACGTATTCTTTGAATTTTACAAACCACACATGATACTGGGAAGTATCTTTGGGCGGCAAATTATGGGCAAAAGAAATCGTGTACTGAGCAGCTGCAGCGGGCTGCACATTCATAAATGCCGCGATACAAAGGGCTAACGTTAAAATAACAAAACATCGTTTCATAACTACCTCCTTTTGGTTTATCCAGGCTTGAATAATTTTTTCCCCCTCCATGCCTGCCTGCCAACACGTGAGGATTAACCGCACCATTCTTAAACTTGCTATCGGCAGTCCTTCTGCGATTCCGTTACCAACTCGATTCTCTTTATTCCCCATCATCTAAAATGTTTCGTTGCCGAAGTGGAGCGTTCTATGACGGCCCGTGGTTCCCCAATGAAAAACGGGTATTATGTTAGCCCGCCTTTGGCGGGTGAAGCCGCTTTTCTTTGGTGCGTCTTCATAAAAGCGAACCGCACCGAAAGAACGATGTGCTTGGGTTGCCATTCGTCCGCGACCTGATCACATCATTGGTCCCATCACAAGGTTCGGCAGCCACGTTGCAATGCCCGGAAACAGGATGACCAAAAGCGTAAGCGCGTAAAGAGCGTAGAGGAATGGGACTACAGCCCAGGATATTTGGCCCAAGCCGACATCTGCGATGGGCATGGCCACGAAAAGACTCGTTCCCAGCGGCGGTGTAACAAAGCCTTCTTCGCAGTTCAGGATGAAAATAATGCCGAATGCAATGGGATCGATGCCGACGGCATAGACGATCTTCATGTAAATGGGCGTCATGATGATAATCTGAGCCATGGTGTTCATAAACGTGCCTATGAAGGTCTCCCAGACGCTGATCATTATTAAGACAGCGATGGCATTGGTGGATATGCTCAAAATCGTGCCGGCGAGTTTGTCCGGAATCTGATAAATGGAGATAAGCTCTCCAAATCCCAGGGCGGTACCCCAGACGATCCCCACAACGCCGGTTATCTTAACCGAGTCATTCAAACATTGCTTGAACTTTTCAAACGTTAACTCTTTATGAATAAAGGCGCCCACGATAAACCCATATACCACGGCGATGACCGCCGACTCGGTCGGGGTGATAAAGCCCCCGTAAATACCCCCCAATATAATGACCGGGGCGAGCAGCGCCCATTTGCCCTTGTTCATCGCGCTGCCCAGGGCAGGAAAAGTAAACTGGGTTTCAGATCCCTTGTATCCTCTTTTTTTACTGATTATGAAGACCGTTATCATCAGCGCAATACCCAGGAGGATTCCGGGAACGATTCCGGCAAGAAACAGACGCGAAATGGATAAGTCCGCCATAATTCCGTATGCGATCAGAGCAATGCTTGGCGGGATCAATATTCCCATGGTTCCGCCGATAGCGGTTACTGCCCCTGAAAATGCGGCGCCGTAACCTCTCTGCCGCATCGATGGAATCATGAGCGTACCGACCGCGGCGGTTGCCGTGTTGCCGCAACCCGTCAATGCGCTGAAGAACATGCAGGTCCCCACCGTAACCAGCCCAAGCCCCCCGACCAACCTCCCCAGAAGGATATCAGCAACAGTGATGAGCCTTTGTGAAATCCCCCCCTTTTCCATCAGACTGCCGGCAAAGAGAAAAAGGGGAATCGCCATGAAAGCAAAGGAATCAACCCCCGAAAAATAGGTGTGCGCCAGGGATACCAGCGGTATTTTATCTATGAACATTACGACCAGCGTCGATATTCCGAGAGCAATTCCCAGTGGGACGCGCATCACTAAAAGAATGGCAAATAGTCCGAAAAGAATCACGGGCATAGACATTTTTTACTCCCTTTTAGTTGTCTTATTCCACTCTAAAAACAATCTGTATCGGCAGGTGAAATCTTTGGTTGAGTGTTCTTAATATTTTTAATGTTGAAAAAAATTACCCGAAACGCCATCAGGGCAAAACAGAATGGAATCACGAAATAGATAATACCCATATGGATTTCCGTAACAGGCGTTCGATATTCATACTCAATCGTAGATTTTATGAGTAGGATGCCAAGCCAGGCCATAATCAGGTTAAAACCGACCCATAACGTATCAGCGACAAGCGTAACAATCTTCAGCGCAAAAGCAGGCATGAGCAAATTGATGATATTGACCCGGATGTGCCGGTTTTCCTTTGCGGTGATTGCAACGGCAAAATAGATCAGCCACACAAAGCTGATTCGACAAACCTCTTCAAGCCAGACAAATGATGTATGAAAGATATAGCGGTTGAGTATCTGGAAAAAAAGCAAAATCGAGAGACCGACCAGCAGCAATTGGGCAAAAACAATTTCAAATTCACCCAAAAAACGTAATATTTTCTTCATGTGTCCTCCCCCTAACCCAATCACCCTTGATTTTGGATTAACCTTGAAAGTGCGGATTGTTTGTTGCGTTCCGTTTCAGGCGGATTTGGCCTGAAGAAAAAGAACTGGTACAAAATTAAATTTAAAATCAAGGTCTGCCAGGATCGCAAATAATTTTTTATCCACTTCCTCACATTATAGATTTGTTCACAATGGGTAGCCCCACCACGCTCCCCCATTCGGTCCAGGAACCGTCGTATACTTTTACTCTCGGATATCCAAGGATATAGCGCGCAACAAACCAACCCAAAGAAGCGCGGTGACTCAATCTGCAATAGCAGACAATTTCCTTATCAGGGGTTGCCCCGCGTTTGTACAATACGTTCCTCCGTTTTTTTCCGGCTTTAGGGTTTAATCAGTAATTTTAGACCGACAACCAGCATACTGCCTAAAATTATTTTCCGCAAGAGAGATTGGTTTATCTTGCCGAAAGCCCAATTGCCGATTAGTATTCCAGATATAACAAAAGGTATAAAAATAATGGATCTTGAGAGTAACTGAACATGCAGAAGTCCAAAGAAAGATAAAGATATGAGCATAAATGATAAGGTAATTAACCAGACGTAGTGAAGTGTGCCTTTAAACTTTTCCTTGTCAAATACTTTGGCAGAGACAAAAATCAGCACCGGCAGTGCCCCGAAACCAAAACCGCCGCTTAATAACCCGCTCAAAATGCCCGCAGGCAACGAATATTTCTCGGGTATTTCGACTTTGGTCTGTAAAAAATTGAAAAAGTCGTTCAAGACATAAAATATGGTAAATACACCCAAGAGAATTCTTAAGAGGGTGTCATCGAAAGATTTTAGAAAAAAGACGCCGACCGGGACTCCAATGATAATTCCCACCATAAGTTTTCCCACCATTTTTGTTTCAACTGATTTTTGAAATCGAAGCAGCAGAATGGTATTGGTGGTCCAGGAAAATATCACACTTAAAGGGATGGCATCTTTAGGGCTCATGATCGAACTCAGCAGCGGAATGGCCAGCATGCCGAATCCAAAGCCTGTCAGTCCCATCACGCAGGCGCTTAAAAAGAAAATCCCTGAAATTATAATTAAATCATTCATAAACGAACATTCGTTCGCTACGTTTTTTTTATGTATTTTTTCAATTTTTCTTCGTCGACCTCCACACCCAATCCGGGTTTGTCGGATGGTTTCATACGCCCTTTTATCGGAAGCAGCGGTTCTGTGACGATATCATCGGTCAAATAGTGATTGGTGGTTCCGCATTCATAATCGAGTCGGGGAAGGCTGACCCCTAAATGAATCGCGGCAGCGGTGGAGATACTGGTTTCACACATTTTGGCAGCCAGATGCACAGGAAGGCCTAGAACCTGGCATACATGCGCCGCTCTGATTACGCCGGTGATGCCGCCGGCCTTCATCAGCTTCAGACTGATAACATCCGCTGATTTGGCAACAAAATTCCTTAACACATCATCGGCGGTAAAGATCCCTTCATCGGCGGCAAGCGGTACATTAACAGCGGCACAGATTTTGGCCATGCCTTCCAGGTGGTGGCTATCAATCGGTTGTTCAAAAAATGTTATATTGAAGGGTTCTGTTTTTTGAATGTAGGGGATTGCGGTTGTCAGCGTAAGCCCTTGATTTGCATCCAAGCGTAAATCTACATCCGGCAGTTCTTTTCTGATACCTGCCAGCGTCTTTAACTCCTGCCGGATATCAGCGATTCCCACTTTCAGCTTCATGACCTCAAATCCGAGGTCCCACGCCTGTAATGCCTCTTCCACGTCCTTTTCATAGTTTGCATTGGCCACATGCCAGGTAATCCGGACATCCTCCCGGGAGCGACCGCCCAAAAACTGATACAGGGGAATTCCAAGAGCCCGGCAGACCAGATCGTGAAGCGCAATATCAATGGCAGCTCGAACCCCGTAATTGTGAGCCATCATCTTGTCCATCATGAGGTTTATTTTTTCAATGTTAAAAGGATCCTCTCCGATCAGCAGGGGCGCAACGTGCCGGTCGATTACATGGCGGATGGACACCAGCGTCTCGCCTGAAAATGAAAGTGCCGCTGCGGTTTCACCATATCCGACGATTCCTTCATCTGTTTCCAGCTTGACCAATAGGGTTTCAGCTTCTTCGACCAGTTGGCGTGCCATTTTGATGGGCTTTTTCATCGGGAGCGACAAGGGGTATGTCTTGATATTTGATATTTTCATAACTCAGATCCTTTCTGTTTAAATGTTCCAGATCTTTTCGCGATAGCTTTTTTCATCATACCGTTGGTCGACGCCGGCGTCCTTTTGCAATGATGCCAGCAGTTTAGTGTATCGCTCTGACATGGGGGCCTGATGGATCAGGAATCTTTCAACAGGGTAGCCCCTGTGTTCGCTTGAATTGCATGCGATTTTTAATGATTCCAGAACCTCTTCCATCTTTCCGTAGGGCATTGAAAAAGTCATATCATTGTCCTGTATTGCGCCGAACCTTCTTTCCCCGTCACACGGAAAGCTGAACTGGCATTTTCCGCTATTGATTGTTTCGGCTACCCATTCGGAACAGGCGGTCGCACACCCGGATCTTGCTGTAAGCATTTCGCCTGTTTTTAAGACAGCCGCTTGAATCGCTTTACCTATTTGACCCGGATTACCATGAATCAGGACCACATCCGGTCTGAAACGGGCCTTTTGCAGAGGCGCCACTACCATAAATTTGTACCTGGCGGGTTTCAGCCTGGGTGTGTTTTTAGCCCGTAGGATTTTTAATTCTTTGCTCATGTAGGGGGGGAAAGGCATTCACCGCTCCAGTAAAGATCGTTCGGCTCATAAAAACCCAATGCAACCGCCCCGGTGGGGCACATCATCTCATCTCTGGGAACGGCCACGGTGACATTGTAACTTCTGACAACATGAACGGCCTGGCACGCCCGAAAATCGACCCCCCATTCTTTGCCGGGAATTTTGGCTTCTGCAGGAACCTCATCTTCCGAAGTGCACATTTTTAATGCTACCGGAGAAGTGCTTAATTTAAGGTATTTTAAAAAAAGTTCTGTCGCTTGTTCGTTTTCCATGAATGTTAACCCTGATATCCAAAACTTAACTTCTCCTTTTATTAAAACTTGAGCTGGAGAATTTGCATAACTATGATTCTCCGGCCGCGCTGCTACTAAGGTTTGTCTTAGTACTTAATTTCATAAATACACTCAGTAGTGTCCCGTTAAGATTCAAATAATTTCAGTTGGATATGACCAATAGTAATTTGGTTTCTGTAATCGTCAGCCGTGAGGGCTTGTAAAATGGGCATTTTCTCAAATAGAGTAATACTCAAAATCTGTAAAATAGTGTAGAGAGTCAAATCGATTTTTAGCCGTTTTTTCATGATGGCGACCAAGACATAGGTTGATATCGCGATC
>Ga0180009_10000183_pt1 | contig 96871 bp, 100 predicted proteins | sample OS_PC_MetaG_FD_123537 | JGI IMG/M metagenome (GOLD analysis project Ga0180009, IMG submission 123537) | Groundwater microbial communities from the Aspo Hard Rock Laboratory (HRL) deep subsurface site, Sweden - OS_PC_MetaG | ecosystem: Environmental > Aquatic > Deep subsurface > Groundwater... | reverse complement strand
GTATCCTTGGTTGAATAATTAACAATATTATCGCTTAGTAGTTTTGAGTTTGGCACAAATATTATTTTATTATCCGGTGTTTTAAGAATTGTAACAAAAATACCGATTTCTTCAACAGTCCCAGAAGAACCGCCGCCTTCAATAAAATCACCTGCCTTAATTGGTCTGAAAATAATAAGCATAATTCCGGATGCGAAATTCGACAATGAACCTTGAAGAGCGAAACCTACTGCAAGTCCGGCAGCTCCAATTACGGCAACAAATGAAGTTGTTTCTACTCCCGCCTGGTCAATTGCAGCGATTACAACAAAGGCAGAAAGTGAGATTTTTACTATATTAACAAAAAACTTAGTTAAAGTAGCGTCGATATTTTTACGCGTTAAAATTTTCCCTAAGGTATTCGATAGAACTTTGGACAGCCAAATTCCTATTATAAGTATTGCCGCTGCTCCAATAATTTTTATTCCGTATAATGTTAAATAATCCTGCATCTGTACAAGAATATTATCCATAACTCTTCTCCTTATTAATTGTAAGTATCTTTACTAGTATACTGTATTTGAATTGTTAATCAGCGGAACTGATATTCGTTTAAAAATTATAAGTTCGTTAAATCAAATAATTTTCAGTCTTTTCATCAATGAAGTTTTGTAAGAAGCGCCGATTGGAATAATCTTTTTATTTACTAATAAATTATTATCCTCGATATCCGTAATGTTTTTGATATTGACAATATATGACCTGTGCACCCTGACAAAATTGTTGTTTTTAATTTTATCCTCCAATGCTTTCATTGTTGAATAAACAGTTATATTTTTTTCGGTGGTTGAGATATTAACATAATCGCCGTTTGCTTCAATATAATTAATATATGAAGTGTCAATTTTTATTAGTCTTGAATCAACCTTAGCGAAGATAAAATTATCTGAAGATACAGTAACATTTCCTTTTAGAGTTTCGGATACTTTATTTACGGCTTTCAGAAATCTTACATATGTGGGAGGTTTTACAATGTAATCAATTACGTCATATTCAAACGCTTCGGCCGCATATTTATCCTTAGAAGTAACAAGAATTATAGCAGGTTTTTCATTCATTGTTTTTAGAAGATCGAGTCCGCTAAGTCCCGGCATTTCAATATCAAGAAGTATCAAATCAATTTTATCATTTCGTAAAATTTCAGAAGCTTCATTTGCGTCCTTGCATGAACCTGCAAGTTCTAAATCATTAGTCTTTCTTACAAATTCTTCCAATATTTTTCTTGCAATAGCTTCATCGTCCACAATTAAGCATTTCATAAAGCAATCCTAAAAAATATTATAATAATTAACGGGCAAATTAAATAGTTCATCGGGCAATATATTCGATTCATCTAAAAAATCAAAATATTCCTCATAAATACGAAATATTATAAGTGAAGATAATAATAATTAATTAATGTTTTGATAATTATAAACGGCTGGGCACCAATAATTATTAAAACGTAATAATAACGGCGGTGATTTGGTCGTGCTGGGCAAATCATGATGCGGCTAAAAAACTAGGGGCACCGATAATGTAAACAAGCCGCATCACCCGCCGTATAAATTAAAGAGGAATATTATGTGTTATTCAAAACAAATTGAAGGGAAGGAGTATTTAATAATTACTCCCGGTTACATAAGCATCGACGCGTCAATTTCAATGGAGTTTAAAGAAAAGTTAGTTAATATAATAGCTCAAGAACATTATCATATATTAATCGATCTTGTTAATGTAAGATATATTGACAGTATAGGGCTTGCAACAATTATATCTGCGTTAAAAGAACTTAAAAATAAAGGAGATATTGTTCTTGCAAATTTAAATGCGGCCGTTAATACATATTTTAAGCTAACAAGAATGGACAGGGTGTTTTCGATTATTGAACTGGAAGAATAAATAAATATTAGATTTAATTTATTCTGAATATAGTAACTCCACTAAAACTTCTCCTACTTGCTTTAAACTTTCATGTGAACATTTATCCGGCGTATCTTCAAGAGTATGCCAGTAATCCGGAAAAGGCTGCTGTATCAAATCTACAACCTTTATTCCGCGTTTTAAAAAATGCACATGGTCATCCATAATGCCTTCTCCAGTTTTATCAATAAATACCGGCGAGTTTATTTTATCGGCGGCATCCCAAATAAGTTTTATAATATCAGGCGCGGAGTAATATGAGTTGGCTTCTTTTACAATGCTGAGATTTTTATCGCCGACCATGTCAAGCAATATCCCGTATTTAGGTCTGTAATTTCCCAAATTATTTACAAAATACTCCGAGCCAATACAATAAGGATTTCCGTTTCCAGAACTGTATGTTTTCTCATTATCTCCTATATCTTCCAAATCAAACAGGATAATGTCAATTCCCGTATTCGTGCTATTCTCTTTAAGTATTCTGGCAATTTCCAAAAGCACCGCTACACCGGATGCTCCGTCGTTCGCACCTGGAATTGGAGTAGACCATTTGCTTGAGTCTTTTTCTTCATCCGCGAAAGGACGTGTATCCCAATGCGCAGTAAGCATTATTCTGCCGGGATCTTCAGGTTCAAGATTAAAAGATGCTATAATATTTGTGCCGTTATATTTAATTAATGAATCGCGTTTATCGTGATAAACGAAATTCTGTTCAATTACTCTATCGGCATATCTTTTAAGTGTTTTAATAAGATAATCTTTAGCGCGGCTATGTCCGGTCGAGCCCGGATTTCTTGGGCCGAAAGCTACCTGATCCAATAAGTTCTGAAATGATTTGTTTGAATCAAATGTGGGTTTATTTTTCATATTAAACAGAATAACAGCTGCCGCAATTATGAGAATGACGGCGATTAGGAAATATTTTTTATTAGACTTAATAATTATTTCTTCTATATTTTTGATATTATAACTTATGAATAATAATGAGGATAATATTAGGAATAATTTATTCATCAAAAAAGAAAATAATAATTTTGATTTCAGTATATTTTAAACCGATGAAAAATTATAAGGATAAATACGGTCCGTGGGCGCTTATAACCGGCGCTTCTTCGGGAATAGGTGAAGAATTCGCACGTAAATTGGCGTCATTAAAATTTAATCTTTTTCTAATTGCCAGAAGAAAAAACTTATTAGAAAACTTAGCGGCTGAACTGGAATCAGAATTTAGTATAAAAGCTATTGTTATCTGCGTTGATTTGTCGGATGATAATTTCCTGGAAGAGATAAAAAACAAAACAGCCGGCAATGAAATAGGTTTGTTAATTAATAATGCCGGATTAGGTTCGGTAGGGGAATTCGCGGTACTTAACCCGGATGATGAAATAAAAATGATAAAGGTAAATTGTCTTGCCCCCGCAATATTAACTCATCATTTTATAAATAAAATGCTAGAACGGAAAAAAGGGGGAATAATATTCCTCGGTTCTCTATTGTCATTTCAGCCTACTCCTTTTTCTGCCTCGTATTCGGCGACAAAAGCGTTTAATTCATTTTTAGGCGACGCATTATGGTATGAAATGAAAAAACATAATATAGATGTGTTATCGTTAAATCCCGGGGGAACTGACACGGGATTTATAAGATTGTCCGGAAAATTTAATAACAGTTCATTAATTAGAACGACTGAAAACGTAGTTGAAACAGCTTTAAAAGCAATTGGAAGAAAACCGTCCGTAATAGACGGTTTAATAAATAAAATATTAGTTTTCGGAGGAAGACTACTTCCAAGGAAAACATTAATAAATTTAAGCGGATTAATTTCGGGGAAACTTCATGAACATAGAGAAAACAACAAATAAAAAAAGTATAGTCCGCGGTTTTCTATTTCTAATTCTTGCGTTTTTTGTATTGGCATTAATTTGGGCTGTGATAGGCAACTTAACATTTACTAAAAAAAATATTTCGGAAGAAAAAGGGGTACCAATGTATAAAAAAATAACAGCTAATTTAATGGTAAAAAGCGTTAATGAAACCGCCGATTTTTACGAAAAATACTTCGGATTCAAAACTACTGTAACAGTACCTGACAGCGGCGAATTTGATTTCGCCATTATTATTGGCGACGAAGTGGAATTAATGATTCAGAAAATTGAAAGTCTGGGGGATGATGTTCCGTATCTTTCCAATACGCCTATCGGGGGTTCCTTTACATTGTTTATAGAAGTTGAAAATGTGGAAGAGATTTATAACAAGATAAAAGGAAATGTAGAAATCCTTGTAGATTTAAAAACAACATTTTACGGTATGAAGGAAGTTACAATAAAGGATTTAAATGGATACGTTCTTACTTTCGCTGAAAAAATATAGAACATTAATCCGAATTATTAAAAATCTTTATTTAATGATCTTTTCGCTATAAAGAAAAATAGAACCGATATTATTACAGATACTAAGGCGATAAGAAAAGACATATAATAAAATTGAATATTGGATTGAGATATATTTCTGTACTGCATGTAAAATAATTGATTGATCGGTATAAGCTGAACTACCACAACAAACAGCATAAAAAGAACACATAAAAGAAATGTTAATGAAGCACCCTGCGAAGAAGCTATTCTTATAGGGTTTTTCTCTTTGTAATTAGCGTATAAAGCTCCCATACCGAAATTCATCATTATAATAGCAGTAGAAATAAAAAATGTTATAACCCCGGAAAATACAGCTAATTCGTACGAGAATTTATATACTGTTAATATGCCGAGAATCTCCGCGGTGAATAAAATTATTATTATCCATGGCAGAAGCCTTATCCACATATAATTGTTATTACTAATAGGTGCGCTTTTAATTTTCCAGAATGATTTTCCTTCGAGACTAATTAGAGGAAAAACAAAACGCAGTGAAAGAGTTGTGATAAGAAGCAGATTAAACAATTGTATTACGAGATATATAATTGTTTTTATATAACTGTTGTACATTCCTTTTAAATAAATACCTTTTAATGAAACAACAAAAACAATTATAAGAAAAGCTAATACTGCAATATGTATTACTTGCGCCGGTTCCCGAAGGAAGGTAAATAAATCTTTTTTAAATATTGAATCGTGCGCGGGTTTAAAATATTTACCGTTGGAAAAATTCAGATTACTTTTCTGAAACCGCATGATTTTCTTTTTCCTGTTTCGCAAATCCAAAACAAGAAGCCATGTTTTATGATACCATTTGTATCCTGCGAATAAGGCCAGACTAAATAAAAACAAAGAAAGAATAATCTGATAAAAAATATATAAAATAGAATCTTCAATCTTTCCCGATGAAATCCAGTAAAGCGATTCGGATAACCAATGATTAGGAAGGTATTTTATAATACCCGGCACTAAATCACCGAAGTACTGATTTACATTCGGGTAATATTTCATTACATCAGCTACAAGTTGGGCGGGGGATATAATATTAAAAAATAGTATAATTGAAGATAAATACAACCCGGCTAAAATATAAAACACAGGACGCACCCCAATTCTGGAAGCAAGTTTAATTAATAAAAGAAGTATAATTACTCCCAAAGAACCGGCGGAAACCATAAAAGGAATTAAGTCAAATAAAAATATTATCAAAATTAAGTATGGTGAGATATTAAAATAAACCGAATACCCGGCTAACAGAGCAAGCAGAAACATCATCATTGTAGAAGAACTGTAAAAGAAATTATCCAAAAATTTTATTAAAAATATTTTTGCCGGATTTACGGGTTTTGTCAACAAATAATAAACTTCATCGGATTTATATAATGTAGAAAATGAAACAATTATATTGCCGGCGTTGATTGAAAGAAAAAATATAAATAATCCAGTAGCAATAAATTCATGCAGCAGAAACATTCCTATTTTTGCCGTTACAAGCAGATATGCAATTAAACTTTTGGAAAAGTAAAAGGCTCCTACCGCGAACCCGCCGTAAACAACCAAAGATGCTAATTCTTTCAAAAATGAAACTAATGAAAAACGGGCGCTGGTTTTAAAGAAAGCGATAAACTTATATTTTAATATATGAATGAGCTGACTCATTCTTATAATTCTTCGTTTGTTAATTCAATAAATAATTGTTCAAGATTATGATTCTTATCCGATTTAAGTTTTTCGAGCTCCGCAATAGAATCATTAAATATAATATTCCCGTTATTAATTATTCCTACGTGGTTGCAGATTTCTTCAACAACATTTAGACTATGAGTTGACATAAAAACAATTCTGTTCTCTTCGGCTTTTTGTTTCAGCACTTGTTTAATAATATGCGCGCTTTGCGGATCTAGTCCTACCATCGGTTCGTCAATTACAATAAGTTCGGGGTCATGAAGAAACGCAGATGCAATTGTAATTCTTTGTCTCATGCCCTGGGAGTATTCTTCGGTTCTTTTATCAAGCCAGTCCTTAATCTTAAGCAGTTCAACAAGTTCATCTATTTTATTTTTAAGGAATGATTTAGGCAGATTAAAAAGTCCTCCGCTGAAATATAAAAACTCTCTTCCGGTTAATTTATCGTACAGAAACGGGTTGTCAGGTATATACCCAATTTTCATTTTTGCTTTTAAGGGATCATTTATTACATCAATTTCATTTAATTTTATTGAACCGCCGTTAAGCGAATATAAACCGGCTATCATTTTTATTGTTGTTGTTTTTCCGGCTCCGTTGGGTCCGAGGAAACCGTACAGATAACCTTTGCCGATATTTAGATTTATTGAATTAACGGCTGTGAAATCGCCGAATTTTTTTGTAAGATTTTTCAGTTCAAGCATAGAATATATTCTGGCAGGTTTAGAAATTAATAATCGTTTTCCGATACTTTTTCAACATCTTCAAAAGTAATTGTCATAAGAGCATTATCATCCAGGTTATACATATTGGTTATTCTTTCTTCCTGATTGCTAATAGCTTTGTACAAAATATTTCTTGCGGTTCTGGCGTTGCCGAAATTTTTATCTCTTGCTTCGTAAAGATTTGTATACATTTCAAGAAGCAGCTGAAGTGCGCCTTCGTCAAGTTTATAGCCGCTGGAATTTGAAATCTGATCAGATATTTCGAGCATTTGCCGCGGAGTATAATCCTCGAATAAAAAATAATTTGAGAAACGTGATTGAAGACCGGGATTTGTATCTAAAAATCTTTTCATATCGTCGGGGTATCCTGCAACGATACATATAAACTGACCGCGAAGGTCTTCCATTTTTTTAAGAAGTGTGTCAATAGCTTCCTGCCCGAAATCATTACCGCCGCGGGCAAGAGTATATGCTTCATCAATAAATAAAGTACCGCCGATAGCCTGCTGAATGATTTTATCTGTTTTTATTGCTGTTTGCCCCTGATAACCGGCAACGAGTTCAGATCTGTCTACTTCAACCAAATGACCTTTTTCAATAAGTCCGAGTTCTTTATAAAGATTCGACATTAATCTGGCAACAGTAGTTTTGCCGGTGCCTGGATTTCCCATAAACACTGCATGCAGACTTTTCTCAACTACTTTAAGTCCGCGTTCTTTTCGGAGTTGAGCTACTTTTAAACCGCTTATTAATTTATCAACGGAACGTTTTACCGAATCAAGTCCGGTTAAATCATAAAGTTCTTTTTTATACTGCTCAAGTTTTTCCGGGTCGCCTTTGGCCTGATACGATTGTTTCTCAACTTTAGGCATAATCTGATCGCGCAGATCATCAAGTGTCATCATTTTTGTAATTTCTTCTGTTCTTCCTTTCTGCGGTATATCGGCTAATCTTAAAAGCATTTTCTGCTGAGCTTTATCAATTAAATTTCTTACAATTCTTGCATTGCCGAAATTCTTGTCCCTTTTTCTATAAATATCGTTATAGTATCTTGCCAGCTGAGAACGCGCTTCATCTTCAAGCTTCATCTCTTTACCGCCTAATATTCTATCGGTAATTTCCATAAGCTCATCGGGAGTATAATCTTCGAATGTAAAAGATTTAGTAAAACGCGACTGCATTCCGGGATTAGATTCAATAAATGCTTTCATTTCATTTGTATATCCGGCGGCAATTACAATAAATTTTCCTCTGTCGTCTTCCATTCTTTTAAGAAGGGTATCAATCGCTTCTTTTCCAAAATCTCCGCCGCTGCCTTCTTTAACTAATGCATAGGCTTCATCGACAAATAATGTACCTCCGATCGATTTATCGATCATTTGTGTTGTCTGTATTGCCGTTTGTCCAACATGCGAAGCGACAAGTCCCTGTCTATCCGTTTCAACGAGATGTCCTTTAGGCAATATTCCCAACGCGGCGTAAATTTTCCCCATAATTCTGGCTACGGTAGTTTTGCCTGTACCCGGGTTTCCCAAAAACAGGACATGGGAAGTAAATTTATCCTTAACGTCTTCACCCTGTTCAATATAATAACGCGCAAGTTTTACCATATCGCGCACATCATTTTTAACGGAACCGAGACCTGTTAATTTTTCGAGGGCATTTAATCCCTCACTTAACATTTCTTCATTAATCGGAAGTTTAACATCCTTTTCTTTATCTTTTTCAAGAATAGATTTAATATCTTCCGCGGTAATAGTGGTCATCGCTTCTTTTGTTTTTTCAGCGTCTGAAAGTTTTATTACTCTTCTGCTAAGCTGCATTTTAGAGTCTTCAAAAAATTTACGAGCTAATCGTCCGTTGCCGAAAGTTTTATCCCTTGCCCGGTATAGATTTATAAATTCTTTGTTAAGAAGATTTTTAGCTTCGTCTGTAATTTTATACTCTTCTTTTTTCAAAAACATGTCAATAATTTGAAGAAGTTCATCGGGAGAATAATCCTCAAAATTAAAAAAGTGAGTAAATCGGGATTTCATTCCAGGGTTAGAAGAGAGGAAGGTTTCCATATTATCGGGATAGCCAGCGGCAATAACAACAAACTGACCTTTTTTATCCTCCATTCTTTTAAGAAGAATATCAACTGCTTCCTGCCCGAAATCCTGACCGCCTCCGCCTTCTTTAACCAATGTATATGCTTCATCAATAAAAAGGATTCCGCCCATGGCATCTTCAATTATTTTATCTGTCTTCTGCGCTGTTTCGCCCACATACTGTCCAACAAGTGCAGAGCGGTCGACTTCAATAATATGTCCTTTGGGAAGGATTTTCATAGCTTTAAAAATATCGCCTACAACACGCGCTATAGTAGTTTTACCTGTTCCCGGATTACCAAGGAATACGGCATTAATTGCAAGTCCGTCAGAAGATTTTAATCCAAGTTTTTTTCTTTCCTGCATAAAATTTAGATAATCAACAAAATCGCGCATTGATTTTTTTACACTATTTAAACCAATGAATTTATCCAGTTCTTCAAGCAGTTCTTGCAATGATTTCTCTTTTTCTGCTTTTGGATCGTCTGCTTTTGAGGATTCTTTTTCTATCTGCTCCTTGGTTTTAACAACTTCCATTTTATTATCTTTTTTAGGAATTTCTGGCGGGGGAGCGGGGGCTTTGATTTCTTCTTTTACAGCTTCGTCATTTAATACAAACCATTTTTGACAAACCATTTCATTGTTAACAAATAAATCCACCCGGCCTTGACCGTATTGCCAAAATCCGTTTTGGTTTGAACCGCAAGTCTGAGCGAAAATAACCGAATCCCAATCGTTTTCGACATTCAGACCGAAATCGTTGGAAGCAATTTCATAATCATTTAAATACCAGACCGCGCGGCATGGGTAAGAACGGTTTTCCATCCTGAAATAAGGGTTATTAAATATTACTTCAACGCCGATATTTCTAATTTCGTTTACATTAAAATGAATGTAGAAGATTCTTTTACCTGTTCGTTTTTCCTCTTCAACATTAAAAACTTTGGCTGAAAATACTTCCGCATCGTCGTTAATTAAATATACAGAATCGCTGCGTAAATTCTCTGTTTCAAAGCTTGTCTGCTTTGGTGGTTCTGCATAGGTTTTGTCTTCAACCTTTGCAACAGGTTTTTGATATGATTCTTTAGTATCATTTTGAGGAGTTTTATTAATTGGTTTTTCAAATACTTCTTCGTCACGATCGGCGTTCTGAATTTTAAGAAGCTGGTTATAAATACTTGTGAATTTTTTACTGTCGGCGAATTTATTTTTTAGTTCATTTGCTTTTTTAAGGGCGGGTCTAATCTGAAATAAATGAAGCATCGCTTCAAGATTTAGAAGTTCTACTTCATCATTTTCTTTTTTTACCCTGTCGCTTTCCAAAATTTTGTTTGAGACATAAAGAGCAAACCAATGATCCTTAGTTTTTATTGCTTCCTGTCCCATTTCAAGGAGCACTGATACTTCTTTATCTTTAACTTTAATTTTTCCCCGTTCAATTTCCGAAGCGGTTTCATACCATTTACGGGATTTTTTCCAATTTTCATTTCTATTATTATTAATTAAAAGAGCCAGTTCTAATGTTTTATGCCCCTCTTCAAACTTTCCCATTCCGGCAAGAGTGCGGGCTTTATTTATATAAGTAAACGCAAGGAAATCTTTCTGCTCGGAAATTGATTTATCAAAATCGTCAATAGCTCCTTCAAGAATAGACATTCTCATCAAAAGGTAACCGCGGTACATACGGGCTTTTGTAGCACCGCCGCTTAATTCAACGGCAAGATTCGCGTAATCCATTGCTTTGGCCGGGCTTCCATTTTCTAACAATGCCCATGCAAGACATAATGCCGCTTCACTATCATCGGGTTTTTGCTGAAAGGCGTTTTTAGCTGAGGTTAACGCCATTCTAAATCGGCCGTTCTTCAAATGATCGTTTGCGTCGGCAAGATGATCATGAGACATTGTATTAGATTGCTGATTTCTCATTTAATAATAGATTACTTTCAGAATTGAGGTTTATAATACAAAAAATAAAAATAAATTACAGTCGTGAAAAAAATAATAAATTATTCTTAATAATCTAAATATGTTTTTCCTGCAAAGTTGTGCGATGAAATTAAGACTTTAAAAACTGTAACTATTATGAAAAACTATACGTCTAAACCTCACAACACAACGAGGAATCTATGAAAACAAAAATAATATTTCTTCTTTTAATATTTATAATATCGCTTTCAGGATGCAGGTTTTGGGGTGTAAGAGGATCAGGAGATATTGAAAGTGAAAACAGAGATTTAGAAGTATTCGATGCTATTGAAGCATCTGGTGCGTTTAATATTGATGTCTCTGTAGGAGACGAACAAAGCATTATTATTACAGCAGACGATAATTTGCTTAAGTACATAGTTACAAAGGTAAGAGGCGGAAAATTAATTATTGATTCAAAAAGAAATCTGAATCCTAAAAAAGAGATATTAGTTAAAATAAAAGTAAAAGAACTGAACTATATTGAATCGAGCGGAGCTTGCGATTTCTATATTGACGGAATTAATAGTGAACATTTTAAGGTTAATGCCAGCGGCGCTAGCGATCTGACATTAAAAGGAAATTGTGACAAATTTTATATTTCACTTTCCGGGGCGGGCAATGTTAAAGCACGTGATTTTATCGCAAAAAATGTTAAGGTTGATATTAGCGGCGCATCTGACGCGGATGTTTTTGCGTCGGAGTCATTGGACGCTGAAGTATCAGGTGTCGGGTCAGTGAATTATTACGGCAATCCGGATAAGGTATCAAGCGATATTTCCGGCGTTGGATCAATAAATAGAAAATAATAGCAACGACTAATTTCTAAATTCGTACATTTTATGAATTTAGAAATTAGTAATCATGCAATTTTGCAATCTTTTAATATTTTTATAGCGGGGAAGAATCCTTATAAATTCTTTTCCGCTTTTTTTTGTTAATAAACTTTTCTTATAAGTATTTTGTTCTTATTTTTGATTTGAAAACATTTTGAATCTAATAATCGAAAGGGAATAAATGTCAGATAAAATTCTTGTCGGAATAATTATGGGAAGCGACTCCGATTTACCCATTATGCAGAAAGCAGGAGATGTTTGCAAAGAATTCGGTGTAGGTTATGAAATGAAAATATTATCAGCTCACCGCACACCTGAAGAACATGCTATATATTCGAAATCGGCAAGCGGACGGGGATTAAAAGTAATAATTGCCGCTGCCGGAATGGCAGCTCATTTGCCGGGTGTAACCGCGGCACAAACTATTTTGCCTGTTATTGGTGTGCCGATGAAGGGAAAAAGTTTTGAAGGAATGGACGCGCTTCTTTCTATTGTTCAAATGCCGCCGGGAATACCTGTCGCAACCGTTGCTGTCGACGGCGCAAAGAATGCCGCAATTTTAGCTGTTCAAATTATTGCCACCGGAGATAAAGACCTTTCTAAAAAGCTTGATGAATATAAAAAGTCAATGGCAGAGGAATCTATTAAAAAAAATGAAAAGCTTAATTCGTAAATAGATTTTTAGTTAATACAAAAAAACCGGGTCTTTATCCGGTTTTTTTTATATAGTAGTAAAGTAAAAACATTATATGCCGGAAAATATTATAGTCTGAAATTATAGAATTGATATTGAAAATTCCTCGGCCGGCAAAACCATCATTATTATTAAGTGAATTTATTATAATAATTCTTAATTATAGTCACTAATTATTACCCTAAACTTATTTACCGCTTACTCGTCAAACATAATTATCAAATGTAGTTAATTGGGCTTTTACGAAATATTTGTTCTTAAAATAATTTATTAATATTTAGGGGAAGGAATATGAAACTAATTAGTACAAAGTCAGTAATTTCGTTCTTTTTATTTTTTATTTTTTCACTGCAATTAAACGCGCAGACCAATCTTCCGTTTCTAAGAGTCAGTCCTAAAGCAAAAGTTGTTCAGTATATTGAATTTGCAAGCATCGAAATCGATTACAGTCGTCCCGGAGTTAAAGGAAGAGAAATATGGGGAACGTTAGTCCCATACGGTTTAGCCCCTAATCCATTCGGAAACGGAAAACCTATGCCGTGGCGCGCGGGGGCAAATGAAAATACGGTTTTCACATTAAGTCATGACGCAACAATTAATGGCCAAAAACTTTCTGCCGGAACTTACAGTCTTCATATGCTTGTGCACGAAGACGAATGGACAATAATTTTTAATAAAGATCACAATGCATGGGGCAGTTTCTTTTATGAAGATAAAAATGATGTAATCAAATTTAAAGTTAAACCTTCTGAAGCTCCTTTTGAAGAATGGCTTGTTTACGGTTTTGATGATATAACACCTAATTCATGTAATGCATATCTCCATTGGGGTTCGGTTAAAGTTTCTTTTAAAGTTGAATTCGACAGACATAAACTGGTTTTAGATACGTATAAAAATTTATTAACCGGCCTAGCCGGGTTTAATCAAGCGGCTTGGGCAGCAGCCGCAAATTATTGTTTAAATAATAATGTGAATCTTGATGAAGGATTGTCATGGATTGAAAAAGCATTAGGTATGAACGGAGGAAATAATTTTGCCAATACTGCTACTAAATCCGGCTTCTTAAGACTAATGGGTAAAACTGCTGAAAGTGACAAACTAATCGCAGAATCAATTAGTACTTCTACGGAAGCGGAATTAAATATTTACGGATATCAATTAATGAATCAAGGCCGAATTGATGAAGCAATTAAAATGTTCGAGCTCAATATTAAAAGATTCCCGGAATCATGGAATACATATGACAGTTTAGGCGAAGCTCTTAACAATAAAGGGGATAAGAAAGGAGCTAAAGAATTTTATGAAAAAGCTTATGAAATGGCTCCTGCAAATCAAAAGGGAAGAATCGAAGGTATATTAAAAACATTGTAATTTTATAATTCCTATAAATTCACGGCGGATATTTGTTAAAATCCCGCCGTGAATTATATTAAAGTTTTCATTTAATTATTTTATACCGGAGATTTAACTTGAATAAAAATAATCCCTTCTTTAAAAATTCCGAAAAGTTTCTTTTTATTGTGTTTCTTTTTTTTATTACTCCGATTACTCTATTGCCGCAGAATAAAATATTTTCCTCGTCAGAAATATATTTGGCAATTAAAAAATTGAATGTACTCGGCAGCGTACTCTATATTGCCGCTCATCCCGACGATGAAAACAACGCGATACTTTCTTATATGTCAAAAGAGAAACTTGTGAGAACAGGATATTTATCCCTAACAAGAGGCGACGGAGGGCAGAACTTACTTGGGAGTGAAAAAGGAGATTTATTAGGTGTTATAAGAACACAGGAGCTATTAAGCGCAAGAAGAATTGACGGCGCAGAACAATTTTTTTCCCGCGCTATTGATTTCGGATTTTCCAAAACGCCTCAGGAAACTTTCAATAAATGGGACAGAAATTTAATTCTCGGAGATATTGTAAATGTAATAAGAGAATTTAAACCTGATATAATAATTACAAGATTCAGCAATACCTTGGGCGGACACGGTCATCATCTGGCATCTGCGATTCTCGCAGAGGAAGCATTTTATGCCGCGGCTGACCCGAATATGTTTCCCGAACAGTTAAAAGAACTTTCTGTATGGAAAGCTAAAAGAATTGTGTGGGATTCATTTGTACCGGACCAAAATTCACTTCCGTTGGATATTGGTTTATTCAATCCTGTAATTGGAAAATCATACAACGAAATTGCCGGCGAAAGCCGCACCATGCATAAAACTCAAGGTTTCGGAGTTGCATTATCCCGCGGTACTCAAATTGTACAGTTTAATCATACTGCAGGCGACACCGCAAAGACTAATCTATTCGATGATATAGACTTAAGTTGGAATAGAATTAAATCCTCCGATAATATTCAAATCCTTATTGATGAACTAATCTCAAACTATAATTATGATAAGCCTGAAAATAGTATAAAACTATTAACAAATTTATATAACCGGCTAAATGAATTAAAAAATAATTATTGGGCATTTGTTAAAAAGAATGAAGTTAAAGAATTAATTAGAATGTGCGCGGGTTTATGGCTGGAAGCAATTGTTTGGCAGCCGGGAATTTCACCCGGCCAAAATATCGATATCCGCTCAATGTTACTTAACAGATCCGATATTAATATTAGTTTAGAAAAAATAAAATTTACATACTCAAAAAATGATACAGTGATTAATAAAACATTAACGAAAAATATTCCTCTTCAAATAAAGTATACTATGTTGATTGATAAAAGAGCTCCATATTCTCAGCCCTTCTGGCTTGAAAAAAAGAATAACGGAAAAATATTTGATTTGTCTGAAATGAAGCAAACTGGTTTAGCCGAAAACGGGCCGGCAATTACAGGGAGTTTCTATCTGAAAATTGAAAATAATGTTTTTGAATTTAATGTGCCGGTAGTTTACAGATTTACAGATGCGGTAGAAGGCGAAAAATATAAACCATTCGTAATTAGACCAAAATTAAGTTTAAAGGTAGAACATCAGACATATGTTTTCCCCGACAATAATTTTCGAGAGATATCAATTCAAATAGAATCAAAAGAAAAAAATCTGACGGGAGTATTAGTTCCGGCAGCTCCGGAAGGATGGATAATAGAACCTGCGTCATACAATTATTCTTTGCTTGACGCGGGAGATGTAAATATATTTTCATTTAAGGTTACCCCGATTAATAACGCATTGGACGGTGAATTGGTATTTAAGGCAAAATCAACGGATGAAGAATTTACTCATCAAATAATAGAAATTGAATATCCGCATATTAAAAGTCAGACAGTTCTAATAAAAGCAAAAACAAAACTTGTTAAACTTAATATTAACGTCGATCCGAGAAAAATAGGATATATAATGGGATCGGGAGACGATGTTCCGGTTGCGTTAAGTCAGCTGGGTTATAATGTTGAGCTTTTAAGCGACCACGATTTGGACAACAAGGACTTGTCGAATTATGATGTAATTATAACCGGCGTAAGAGCTTTTAATGTTAGAGAAGATTTGGACAGACAGCAGAAACGGATTATGGAATTTACAGAAAACGGCGGTACATGGATTGTCCAGCATAATACTAGATTCGGTAAACAGGTTCAGCAGATTGGACCATATCCATTTCCTACCGCAGGCAGAGATAGAGTAGCTGAAGAAGATGCGGCAATTCAAATCCTAATACCTGATCATAAAATATTTAACTATCCGAATAAAATTACTCAAAAAGATTTTGAAGGATGGGTACAGGAACGTGGTGTAAGTTTTGCAGATAACTGGGGCGGAAAACTCTTCCCTTTATTAAGCTGCAGCGATGCCGGTGAACCGGCAAAACTAGGCGGATTATTATACGCAAGGTATGGTAAAGGGGTATTTATATATACTTCTTATTCATGGTTCCGTCAATTGCCCGAAGGTGTTGAAGGCGCTTATAGAATGTTTGTAAATATTGTTTCATCAAAACAGAAGAGCAAATAATATATTAGCAATAACCGCCGGAATTATTTTCTAAATGACTTATGGTTGTTATTTAATCTTAAATATGGTTTTCTTATTTTTGTTCTGTATATATTTTAAATAAACATTGCCGGCATTATGAAAAATATTTTATTCAAGATCCTTTTCCTGTTAATTATACAAATGAGCTTTTCGTGCACTCCTACCAAATTTCATATAAAAGAATTTACCTCTCCTGAATTTAAGAAAGAAGTTATAAGAACTGTCGCCGTTTTTGATGTAAAAGGGGATGAACTCTCTAAATTTGATAAAAGGCAGATAACCGATATGTTCTTTTCTAAAATAAAATATAATGAAGTCGCTCTTTTTGATTATTCTGATTTTTACAATGAAGAAAACAATGAATCATATTTAAGTTCATGGGATATTTTCTGGAATAATTATCTTAATTCTAAAGAGGTTGACGCGGTAACATTATTTGAAATTTCGGAAAAGATAAAAACAAACGCTGTTCTGCAGATTGCAGTTGTTGATGTTGAGAAAATATTCGGTCAACATAGGAAAACTATTGGACAGACGACCGCGAATTTAAAACTTGCCCTCTTTTCCTTAAAAAGCGGAAAGCTTTTATGGGAAGCTGATGTTACAGGCACTCAAGCAAATGTGCACAGCGATCAAGTTATACCTAAACTTATTGAAGCCGTAAATGTTGCGATTATTAATATCGCGGATAAACTTCCTTTTAACTGAAATGTTTATCTGCCGCACTTAATGAAAATTATTGGTTTCTTTCTAAAAATATATTCCTATAATTTATATCATTTCAGCTTCTTAAAATTATATTCCGGTGTAAATATTTACTTTAGTATGCTTATTTTGATTTGTACATTAATAAGCATCAAAAAAATATTATTAATTATTGGAAAGGAGAGACATGGCCGCATATGAACCTGCTTTCGAAAAAATGATAATTAACGAAGGCGGATATAAACTTGTTAATATCCCCGGTGATTCGGGAGGACAAACATTTGCCGGCATTGCCAGAAATTATCACGGTTCGTGGAAAGGATGGAATTATATTGACTCTAATGATTTGACAAATCCCAAATTAATTAATTCTGTAAAGTCCTTTTACAAATCTAAATTCTGGAATTTGATTAATGGCGATAAAATTAATAATCAGAAAATAGCCGAATTTATTTTTGATTTTGCCGTGAACGCGGGAGTAAGAACTTCTGCTAAAATTGCGCAAGGTATTATTAACGCTGAAATGGATGGAGTTATCGGTCCAAAAACCCTGGCTAAATTAAATAATTATGATTCTGAGAAATTTCTATTAAAATTTGCTTTAGCAAAGGTTTCCAGATACGCACAGATTTGTAACAAAAATAAAACTCAGTCAAAATTTCTGTTAGGATGGATTAACAGAACTATCAAAGAAATTGACCTTAATGTAATTTAGATGAAATCATGAGTGAAATACTAAGGAAAATGCAGTTTAAGAATAACCGGCAAATTCTTCTATTAAATGCTCCGTCGGATTTTAATAATCATTTAAAGGAAATTTCTCAAATAACAAAAGTATATTCAAGATGTAAGAATGAAAGCGGTGATAAATTCGGCTTTATTTTAATTTTTGTTCAAAGCAGTGTTGATGTTAAAAACTATATGGAATTAACGAAAAATAGTCTGGAGTCCGACTGTAATTTATGGTTTGCCTATCCCAAAAAATCATCAAAGAAATATAAAGCAGAAATTACAAGAGATTTAGGCTGGGAGTTTTTAGGCGAACTAGGATTTGAAGTTGTAAGATCGATTTCTATTGATGAAAATTGGACGGGACTGCGTTTCAGGCATTTAGATTACATAAAAAATATTACAAGAAATAATGAACGATTATTAAGCGTCAAGGAAAGTAAGAATAATAAAATTTCAAATTGAAAATGGATGAACAATGAAAAAATCATATTTTTCTCAACTCTTTATAATATTATTATTTATTACACTACTTGCGTCATGCGGAAAAAATGAAAAAGTTTCTTCATTGCCTTTTCCAGACGAAAATAATCCATGGCGGCAAATTCGAAAAGATAGAATTGAGAAATTATTGCCTATTGCAATGCAGCGTTCAAATGTAGATTCTTGGATTGTTATCTGCCGCGAAAATAATAATGATCCATTAGCTTTTCATATAGGCGGTGAAAATTCCGGGGGAACGGCAGCCTTTCTCTATTTTTTAAAAGGTGATAATGTTAAATCAATTGCGGTTTCTCCCGAAGGAGAAGCGGATGCTTTGGCAGAAACAAATGTTGCCGATACTGTAATAAAAATTGAACGCGGTTATAATATCTGGGAAAAAGTTAAAGATATTCTGGAATTTGAAAATCCAAATAAGATCGCTATAAATTCATCTCAATATTCAATTGCAGACGGACTTTCTTATACGCAAAAAAATGAACTTGTTTTGGGATTGGGTAAAAAGCTTTCGGAAAAATTTGTTTCATCTACCGATTTGGTAAATGAATGGCTTTCGGTAAAACTTCCCGCAGAAATTGAAATTATGAAAAAAGCGGCGGAAATAACTTCTAATCTTCAATATGAGGCTTATAAAACTGTTGTTCCCGGTGTAACTAAGGATTCTGATGTAGCAAAATATCTGAAGAAAAGAATGGCTGAACTTGGCGTAAAAGACGGGTGGGCGGCAGATCAAAATCCCAATGTAAATTCCGGTCCCGATAGAGGCCATTCTCATGCCACCGAAAAAGTTATTATGCCGGGTGATGTAATACAAACAGATTTTGGAATTAAAGTATTTGATATTTGGGTAACAGATATACAGCGGTTTGCGTACGTTTTAAAACCTGGTGAGACAGATGCTCCCGATGAAATTCAAAAATACTGGAAAAATTCAATTAAAGGGCATCGAAAAGTACTGGCTTCAATGAAGCCCGGCATAACAGGCTGGGAAGTTGATAAAACGCAAAGAGACTGGATGAATGAAGTTGGCTCTCTCCCTGTTATGTGGGGAACAGGTCATCCTATAGGTTATTGGGCTCACGATGCCGGCCCTGCATTAAGCGGCGCGGCCAGATCCGATAAACCAATTGGAAACTCGGCTAGATTACTTCGTCCGGGTCAAACATTTGCATATGATGGATTTTTTAAATGGCGTACCGAGAACGATACAACTAAAACAATATCGGTTGAAGAAATGGCGGTTGTTACAGAAACGGGGGCGGAATATATGACAGCGCCGCAGGAAGAATTGATTTTAATAAAAGGGAATTAAAAGTTTTTATGGAATATAAACCAATAGCTTGCGGTCTGTATGATGAATTGGAATTACTAGCTTTAAAAAATGTAAAAGTATTGATAAAATTTATTGATGAACACGGGAAAATAATAAAATGCAATTCCGTAATAAGCGAATTATTTTCCGAAAATAAAGTAGAATACATAAAACTTACAGAAGGCCAGGTTATTAGATTAGATAACCTGGTTGACGTGAACGGGAAACAATTCGGCAGCTCATGTAAAGATTAATAAAATAATATTAAACTTAAATTTTAATCGATTATCTTATACATAAATCGCTTATCAGATTTTGAAAGTCCAAATATCCTGCCTCATTAATTAGCTTAATATCATTTCGAGACAATAAACATTTCTTAAAAACTCAGAATAAGAGTTAAAAAATAACATTTCAGTGTGGCATCCTTTTTGGCCTATCAGTATGTGCAAATTAAAAGGGAGAAGACCCTATTAAGAAAGATTTATAACATATTGAAAGGTATCAAATGAAAAAGGCAGCGGTATGTCTTGCAGAGAAATTGTTCTTTGCATCAGTACTATTATTCTTTTTCTCGGCTTCAGTCCTGTTTTCACAGAATAGTATATTCACAAATCAAGTACCAACGGGTACTGGAAACGACAGCGATTATGAGTTGGGAATGAAATTTTCTACATCTCAAGTCGCCGGCATAACTAAAATTAAATATTATAAAACTCCTGGTGAGAACGGACTTCACACAGGTAAAATATGGAACGACAGCGGGGTCAAGTTATTAGAAGTAAATTTTGATAATGAATCCTCGTCAGGTTGGCAATACGCGGAATTAAATACTCCGTTTATGATTTTTCCGGGGACTACCTACATTGTTTCCGTTAATGCAAATAGCGAATACGCTATAACTCAAAATGAGTTAGCTTCCTCAATTTCAAATGGTATTTTAAGTACAATAGCAGATAATAATAACGGTGTATTTAACGATACTCCTGAATTATTCCCGGCTCAATCTTTTAATAATTCAAATTACTACAGAGATATAGAAGCTGTTGAACTTAACAGTATTTTTACTACCGAATTACCTGCCGGAGAATTTAACGATGGTCCATATGAAATGGGAGTAAAATTTACAGCTTCACAAGCTGCGAAAGTAAGAGCTATAAGTTATTACAAGTCTGCCGGTGAAAGCGGCGCGCATACAGGTAATTTATGGACGAGTACCGGAACATTAATAGCTTCTGCTAATTTTACAAATGAAACAGCTTTAGGATGGCAATATGCTTTTCTTTCAACACCGGTAAATATTCCGGCAAATACTGTATATGTTGTTTCGGTTAATTCTAATACCGCATATGCTCCGTCAGCTAACGAAGCATTGGCATCTTCCGTTTCAAACGGAATTTTAAGTACTGTGGCTGATAATAATAACGGTGTTTTTAGCGGTTTACCAAATACTCAGGGAATTTTTCCAACTATCTCATATCAGAACACAAATTATTTTAGAGATGTTATTGTCGAGCCTATTGATGTTCCTGATTTGCCTATATTAATTACTCCGGCGGATAATGCGACAAATGTTTCAATTGAACCTACATTAAACTGGTCGTCGGCAATAGGTGCGGAAACATATACTCTTGAACTGGCTACGGATGTAAATTTCTCAAATCTTGTTTTCAGTTCGTCTGGTTTAACCGTTACTTCATATTCATTTACAGAGTTATTGAATAATCAGAATTATTACTGGAGAGTAAGCGCGGAAAACTTTGCGGGCACAAGCGGATACTCAACAGGTACATTTAAAACAGTGCAAGCTTATCTCCCATATTTGGCATTCCCTACAAATAATGTTAAAGTTTATACAAACCCGATTGTTTTTACATGGTATTTAACATCCAACTTTATCGGGATAAAATATGATTTAATTTATTCAACCGATCCGGGATTAAATTCTCCTACTGTTATTACAAATATTGGTTCACTTTTTTATTCAATAAGCGGATTGGATAAGGGAACAACTTATTATTGGAGAATCAGAAGCAGAACAGCAAACGGAGCAGTAGCTTCTTATTCATCAATAAATAGTTTTATAACTTCCGGCGAGGCGGTAACACCAATACCCGCGTATCCAATTAATAGTGAAATAGTTTATACGTATTCACCAACATTGTACTGGTATCTTGGGTCATTTGGAGTCGGATTTACTTATGAAATTGAATTTGTTCAGGGTGATACAACTAATTTAATAGGGATACCTACATCGAATAATATTAATAATTTCAGTTATTCGGTTACAGGATTAGACCCTGATACAAAATATTCATGGCAAGTTAGATCTAAATCAGGCAGCACATATTCTTCATGGTCAAATAAAGTCTCATTCAAAACTGTGCAAGGCGCTACGGGTCCGGTTAAACCGATTTTAGCATGGCCTATTAATGATGCCGTTGTTTATTCAACCGCAACCGCACTTCATTGGTTTATTGAGACTGACGGGACCGGATTAACGTACGAATTAGAACTAGTTGAAGGTGAAAGTTTTGACTTAACCGGGACTCCTAATTTCCTTAATATCAATGCCTTATCGAAAACAGTTGCAGAATTAGAAAACGGTAAAAGATATTCTTGGTCTGTGCGTTCGACTAACGGTATCGTTTTTTCACCTTGGTCGGATCCGGGTACTTTTGAAGTCGTTGGAAGTGTAATAACTCCCACAATACCGATTTTGTCCTATCCAATTGGCGGAAATACGGTTTATATGAATAAAGTTAATTTGAACTGGTATCTGGCTTCAAGTTATACTGGATTGACTTTTGATATTGAGTACGGAACCGGTCCGTTAACAGGAACTCCAACTGTTACTGGAATTACAAAAGGGAATTATGAAATATCAAATTTAACAGCCGGTTCTGTTTATTACTGGAGAGTTCGTTCTTCAAACGGATTAACAAATTCAGATTGGTCCGATACCGAAAGTTTTACTACTTTAACAAGCGGCAATAATACTGTAAGTGTTCCATTACTGTCATGGCCGATTGGAGGAGCGACTGTTTATTCAACTTCACCAAAACTATTCTGGTATTTGAACAATATAGGTACAGGTTTAACATACGAACTGCAATATTCTACTCACTCAAATATGAGTTCGCCAATTACAGTTCCGAATATTTTAAGCAAGGATTATACATTGAGCGGATTATCTCACGGTACTATTTATTACTGGAGAGTTCGTTCTTATAACGGATTAATTTATTCGAACTATTCGTCAATTGAAGCATTTGTAACATCGGCGGCCTTCAGCTGGGCAGTACCAATTGCCGCGGCTCCGATGGGTGGTGCTGAAATTTCTTCTTCATCTCCGCAATTATCCTGGTTTATACCTACAAAAGCTTCCGTTTCTGCTTATGAAATTGAATTCTCAAAAAATTCAGATATGAGTAATTCATCATATATTGAAAGCTCTGAAAATTCAAAAGTTATCAGCGGTTTGGAAATCGGAGAAAAGTATTATTGGAGAGTTCGTTCTAAAAACAATAGAGGCGAAGCTTCGGAGTATAGCGAAATAGAAAATTTTGTAATGCCTTCCCAAGTTACATCTGTAGATAGTGAAACCGGTGTGCCTTTGAGTTTTAATCTAATGCAGAATTATCCAAATCCATTTAATCCGGCAACAACATTTGAGTTCAGTATAGCGGAAGCGGGATTATATACGTTAAATGTTTATAGTATACTAGGAGAAAAAGTCGCTACATTAATTGATAGTGAAATTTCTGCGGGAATACATAAAATAAATTTTGACGCCGGTAAATTATCATCTGGAATTTATATATACACATTATCCGGTAATAATTTATTCTTATCAAAAAAAATGATGCTGTTGAAATAAAGCGGATGTTAGTTTTATTGTTTTTTATGAAAGGGATGATTTATCATCCCTTTTTTATTTTAAATTACGGTTAATTCCGTCTAAAATTGTCATTATATAAGAAATATTTCATTTTTTTTTATATCTTCATTTCAACTTTTAACTAATATTTCTTTTTATGGCAAAAGATCCGCATTTAACTTCCAAAAGAAAAAAAGAACATATAGAATTATGTTTAAACGAAGATGTGGGTTTTAAAAATAAAACAAACGGATTCGATAAATATGAATTTATACATAATGCCGTTACTGAAATAAATTACGAGGAAATAGATTTATCTACGAAATTTTTCGGAAGTAAAATATCTTTGCCCTTTTTAATATCCTGCATGACAGGCGGAACAATAGAAGCCCAGTCAATAAACGCCAATCTTGCCACAGCCGCAAATGAAATTGGAATTCCAATCGGGGTCGGGAGTCAAAGGCAAGCATTAGAAAACTCTAAATATCACATTTCATATAAAATTATTAGAAAAAACGCGCCTGATGTGCCGGTACTCGGTAACATCGGAGCGGCTCAAGCGGCTGATAAAAATAATTTAGATAAAATTCAGATGCTGATTGATTTGATAGAAGCAGACGCTCTTGTAATACATTTAAATCCCTTGCAAGAATTAATTCAAAAAAACGGCGAGCCAGATTTTTCAGGCCTGCTAAAAAACATTGAAAAAATTGCAAAGAAAATTAAACTTCCCATTATTGCAAAGGAAGTCGGGTCAGGAATAAACAAATCTTCAGCAAGAAAATTGTTGGAGGTTGGAGTTAGGGGAATTGATGTTGCAGGTGCAGGCGGAACCAGCTGGTCGGGAGTGGAATATTTGAGAAATAAAGACAGCATTAATCAATTTTGGGATTGGGGCCTGCCTACAACATATTGTATTAAAGATGTGAACAAATTAAAAAAATCTAATTATTTTACACTTATTGCTTCCGGTGGAATTAGCAGCGGGGAAGAAATCGCAAAAGCAATTGCGCTGGGCGCTGATTTAACAGCTTCGGCTAGACCTGTTTTAAAAGAAATTTCAGTAAATGGAATTGAAGGCGTGAAATATTTAATAAACTCTTGGTTTGATACAGTTAAAAAAATTATGTATTTAACAGGAGTTAATAATATAGATGAATTAAAAAAGATAAAATTATTAAGAAAAGAGGAATTGTATTAATTGGGTAATCCGGTAAAATTTTATGAAAAAGAAGTAAATAAAATTGAGAATAAATTTTCCGTTTTATTTAAAGGCAGAAAACCTAAATCACTATATGAACCGTGTTCATTTATAATGCAAAGCGGAGGTAAAAGACTTCGCCCATTTTTAGTAGTAATTTCTAATTATGCAGTCAGCGGTAGATTGTCGGGTGCTTATAACGCCGCCGCCGCGGTAGAGCTTCTGCATAATTTTACATTGGTTCATGATGATATTATGGATAATGCGGATAAAAGACGAGGAAGACCTACACTTCATATAAAGTATAATCTAAGCACCGCAATTTTAGCGGGGGATAATTTAATCGGACTGGCTTACGAATACTTGTTAAAAGACTGCAAAGATAATGATAAAAAGGTTTTGCAGACTTTTACAAAAGGAATGATAGAAGTTTGTGAAGGTCAAAGTATGGATACAGATTTCGAATCCCAGAAAAAAGTTACAATCCCCGAATATGATTTAATGATTAGTAAAAAAACAGCTGCTCTTGCCGAAATGTGCTGTTCTATCGGCGCTCAAATAGGAGGCGGAAATAATATTGAAATTAAAGCTCTTGCCGACTATGGAAAGTATCTTGGTATGGCTTTTCAGTATCAGGATGATCTTCTTGATATAATGGGGGATGAAACTGAATTCGGAAAAACCGTCGGCGGTGATTTGGTCGCCGGGAAAAAAACATATCTTTTTTTAAGAGCTCTTGAAAAGGCCAAAGGTCCGCAAAAAACCGCGCTTCAAAAAGTAATAAAGAATAAAGGCATACGCAGAAATCAAGTCAAAAAATATAGAGAGATTTATGTAGATTTAGGCGTATTGGTTGACGCGCAGAAAGAAATTAAAAAATACACAGACAAAGCATTAAAATCTTTAAATAAATTAACTAATCATGAAGCTAAAGAAATATTAATTTGGCTGGCAAACGCACTAATAAAAAGAAATAAATGATAGAAAAAAAAGTCAGAATTATAAATGACGCCGGACTTCATACAAGGCCTGCGGCAACAATTGTAAAATTAGCAGCTAAATTTAAATCCGAGTTTTTTATTGTTAAAGACGGTATAAGCATTAACGGAAAAAGCATTATAGGTGTAATGACTCTTGCTGCTGAAAAGGGTTCCGAAGTTATCCTTTCGTTTGAAGGTGATGACGAATTTGAGGCATCTGAGGTTATATTAGACTATTTTAATAGAGGATTTGACGAAATGTAATTATGGTAAAAAAAGCAGATAACATATTAAACGGAATAGCGGCGGCTCCAGGTATAGCAATCGCAAAAGCGCATCTTTATTTAAAAGAAATTTATGAAATTAATGGCGATCCTATAACGGACGTTGATGAAGCAATTGAAAGTCTAAATGCGGCGCTGGAAAAATCAAAAAAAGAATTAGGAAAGGTTTTCAGTCTAGCTTACGATAAACTGGGAGAAAAACGAGCGGCAATATTTGAAGCTCAGATAATGATTCTTGATGATCCGGTTCTGATTGATAATATTTCAAAAAGAATTAAGAAAGAAAAAAAACAACCGGAATATATTGTTAACGATGAAATATCGAAATATCAGGAATTGATGAATTCCTCAAAAGAACCTTATATGAAGGAAAGGTCGCACGATATTGAGGATATTAAAAACAGAATTATAAGAAACCTAAAAAAGAAAAAACTTCAATCCAGAATTAAGGAAGACGTAATAATTGTTTCCGAAAACATAACTCCCGCCGATACTGTTTTGTTCTCAAGAGTAAACGCATTGGGTTATGTTACAAATTTCGGGGGACTTACTTCTCATGCCGCGATTGTTGCAAGATCGCTTAACATTCCCGCCGTTGTCGGGGTTCATGACTCTACCAATAAAATAAAAGACGGCGATACTTTAATTGTTGACGGATTTCACGGTGAAATTATTGTAAATCCGGATGCCAAACAGTTAATATTTTACAATAAAAAAATAAAAAAACTTACCGAGTACGATACAGAACTCGCAAAATTAAAAGACAAACCTGCTGTTACTTTGGACGGCAGGGAGATTATAATTCAGGGAAATTTAGATTTGATTGATGAACTTGGATTAACTATTCAAAACGGCGCCAGAGGTTTAGGCCTTGTTAGAACTGAACAATTATTTCAGGAATTTGACGGTTTCCCGGATGAAGAAGAACAGTATAAATATTATAAAGAATTGTCGGAAAAAGTTTACCCTGAGTCAATTACAATAAGGGCTTTTGATATCGGCGGCGATAAAGTACTTCCGTTTGACGTTAAAGAGCCAAATCCTTTTTTAGGCTGGCGGGGAATCAGATTCCTTCTCGATAACAAAAAATTATTCGTATCTCAAATTAGAGCGATACTGCGGGCAAGCGTTAATAAAAATATCAAGTTTCTAATTCCAATGATAACTTCTATGAAGGAGATTAGAACATTTAAAAGTATAATAGAAGATTGCAAAAATGATCTTTTAAAAAATGATATTGCTTTTGATAATGATATGAAAATCGGCATTATGATTGAAGTTCCTTCAGCCGCTGTTTTAGCGGGTGAATTCGCCGAGGAGGTAGATTTTTTAAGTATCGGCACAAACGATTTAATTCAATATCTTCTTGCGGTTGATAGAGGCAATGATATTGTATCTGAAAGTTATCAGGAATTTCATCCGGCAGTCGTACGTACAATATCCCACATTATCATACATGGTAAAAACGCAGGCGCGGAAGTTAGTCTTTGCGGTGAAATGGCCGCTGATATACTCGCCGTACCTTTATTAGTAGGACTTGGTTTGGATTCTATTTCAGTATCGGCTTCAGCTATACCTTACGCTAAAAAAATTATTAGAGGCATATTATACAGTGAAGTAAAAGAAATTGCCGAAAAATGCCTTAAAATGAAAACGGAAAATGAAATCAGCTTATTACTAAAAAGCTTTTTGGAAACTCATCTTAAAACCGAATCGCAAAATTTATTCTGATAGATATTTATATTTCAGAATTAATTTATAAAAAGAATATCTGTAGAATAATTTTTACATTGTTTAAGAAAATGCATTTGTTAATTTGAACGCGAAATAAACTAAACTTTGTAAATTCTCTTAACCAGAATAAAAGAATATCTTGCTTATAAAATTCTTAAAATATATATCCGCTATTCTTATTTTAGCTTCAACTATTGTTCAAGCTCAATTCTATTTTTTCGGCCGTAATAAAGTTCAGTATGAAAAATTTGATTGGAAGGTTTTAAAGACTGAGCATTTTAATATTTATTATTACGGCGATTTCGAAGAAATAGCTGAAATAGGTGCTAAATATGCCGAAGAAGCATATGAAGAACACAAAGTTAAATTTAACAATGTAGTTACCCGAACAATTCCTCTTATATTTTATAATACACATACACATTTTCAGCAGACAAACACAATATCTGGTTTTATTCCCGAAGGCGTAGGAGGTTTTTTTGAGTTTATTAAAGGACGTGTTGTTATACCGTTTTTCGGTTCTCTGAATCAATTCAGGCATGTTATAAGGCACGAACTTGTTCATGTATTTATGACTAACAAGGTTTATAATGTACTTAGGGACAGGCGTTTCCAGACAGCTCAATTGCCTCATCTATGGTTTACGGAAGGACTTGCGGAATATTGGTCGACGGATTGGGATACGCAGGCAGAAATGGTTTTGCGCGACGCAGTTTTAAATAATGTATTAGTACCGCTTGAACATCTTTATCTGTTGGGCGGATTTTTAATGTATAAAGAAGGGCAGAAATTTCTTGAGTTTGTATCGCAGGAATACGGTGAAGAGAAAATATTATTAATACTCGAAAATATTTGGCGCTATACCGATTTTTATAAAGTAATTGAATTTACTCTTGGCGAGAGTATTGAAAGAATCAGCGCAAAGTGGACGCATAAATTAAAACAGGAATATTATCCTTTAATGCAGGATAAAATACCTTATGATATCGTAACTCAAAAAATTACGGAAGACGGATTTAATTTTTCTCCCAGGTATTATAAAAACGATGATAAGAATGAAATATATTATCTGGCTAACTTGGACGGTTATACATCAATATACAAATTAGAAATTGACAGTTTATTTAAACCGCTCGGCTCGCCAGATTTGATATTAAAGGGAGAAAAGGATGAGGAGTTCGAGACATTTCACCTGCTTGAGAATTCTATTGACGTAAATGATGATAAACTTGTTTTTGTATCTAAGTCGGGAAAATCAGACGCTGTGCATATCTATTCTATTTCGGAAGACGAAATTATAAAAAGCTATCAATGGGATGAACTTATTACTATTGAAGCTACTAAGTTTTCCGGAAAAGGGAATAAAGTAGTTTTTTCCGCAGTTGATAGAAAAGGATTCAGTGATTTATATATTCTTAACCTTTCGGATGATTCATTACTAAGAATTACAAATGATTATTATGAAGACATAGACCCCGTATTTAATCAGGATGAATCTTTTATAATATTTTCTTCTGACCGGACATCGGGAATATTTAACGAAAATTATAATCTGTTCAAAATAGATTTATCAACCATGAAAATAGATTATATAACTTATTCTTCGTCAAATATTACAAATCCGAGATTTACTCCCGATTATAATGAACTATATGTTAGAAGCGATAAAGACGGTACTTTTAATATTTGGAAAATTAAGATTGATGAAAATCTATTTGCTTCGGAAATGCAGCAAAACACAAAATTTGTTACTAGTTTTTTTGATTATACTTTCGCCGGAAACGATAAAATGATAGTCGCGGGTTTTGAGAAATTTTCTTTCCATTTATACGGACTGGAAAATCTTGAAGTTAAAGATTCAATTAAGAATTATGAGAAATTTGATTTTAATAATACCGGCGAAAAATGGGTTGCCGCAAAAGTAAAACTGGATCCTAAAACGGATAAAATTAATTATGAGAATAAATATAATTTGGATTACGCTTTTACACAGCTCGCGACAGACCCTGTATTCGGTCCCAGGGGAGGAGCACTTGTTTCAATTAGTGACATGTTAAGCGACGACAAATATATTTTTCTGCTTTATAATACAGCCGAAACACAAAGTGAATTATTAAAAAGTTTTAATGTTGCAATATCAAGAGTAAATCAAAAATATAGAACTAATTACGGCTACGGTGTATTTAACCTCAGCGGACGGCGTTATGATATACGAGAATCTGACGCTTATTACGAAGAACGCAGCTTCGGCGGTTACTTCAGTTTGATTTATCCTTTTTCTAAATTTCAAAGACTCGAATCATCCGTTACTGTAGCCAACAGCGATAAACAAAGAGATAATGAAATACTGCCCATTAAATCTCTTTTAATTTCGAATTCCATTTCCTTTATTCATGATAATTCTCTTTGGGGTCCGACAGGTCCAATAGACGGTTCGCGCTTTCGCCTATTGGCAGGATTTACAAGCGATGTTAAATTCAGCAATGTTAACTATTATTCGTTTATTGTTGATTATAGAAAATATTTTAGAATTAGCCAGAGATTTGCTTTAGCTACTAGGGCATCGGTATTTTACAATCACGGTAAAGAAGCCAGAAGATATATTGCCGGAGGAAGCTGGGATTTAAGAGGATGGAATAGATGGTCTGTAAGAGGTGAAAAACTTTGGCTCTCGTCAATCGAATTAAGATACCCGTTTATTGATCAGCTTTACATACGCTTTCCGTTTTTCGGATTAGGATTTACATCAATACGCGGCGCTTTGTATTTTGACGCCGGCGGTGCCTGGGATGATAAATATAAAGAAACTCTCGGAAGTGTCGGCGCGGGAATTAGAATTAATTTTTTAAACGCAATTTCTTTCAGGTATGATATCGGTAAAAAAATTGAGGATAATTTCGGACGTTTTCAGCCGAAATTATTCTATCAGTTTTATTTCGGATGGGATTTTTAACTATGACTTTAAGAATAAAGATATTAGTCATTTTACCGGTGTTATTAATAATTTCATGCACAAAGCCAATAAGTTTAAAAAGAATTAAGCTTGATGCTCAAGGTGTAACTTCATTCGGAAATTCACCTGAAAGAAATTTCTTTGTTGATCTATCAATAGGCGATTCGTTAGCACTTAAATGGACAGCTGAAATTAACGGCAGTTTTGATAATACTACTGTTTCAGTCTTTAATGATTATGTCTTTGTCCCGGATTTATCAGGTAGAATTTATGTGCTCGATAAAGCCGACGGATTAATTAATGGCTATGAAATATTTAAAGGCGAAATACCTTCGGCAATTGTGATTGAATTAAATAAATGCATGTTTGTTCATAATGAACAGAAAGAAGATTATTTTTCTCTTTATTATTTCAATTTTACATTAGGTAAGGTGCATGAACGGATTTTAATAAAGGGTAAATGCGTTACTGAATTATTGAAATTAAACAACGGAATAATATTATTAACAGAAGAAGGAAATCTTTATAAATTTGATTTTATCGGGAACAAAATATGGAAGTATGAATCTGGTGAGTATTCTTTATCTTCTCCAGCTTCCGACGGTAAAATTGTTATGTGGGGAAATACAAAAGGAGAGATTATTGCAGTTGATGCCGAATCCGGGAATATTTTATATAAAAACAAAGTTACCGATAGATTTGAATCAGATATTACTATTTCAGGTAATGAGTCATTTATAGGCGATTCAAAAGGAAACCTTTTTTCAATAAATAATAACAACGGCAGTGTAAATTGGAAATTCAAAACTTCCGAAAAAATTAAATCACTTCCCGTATTAAACTCGAATACTGTTTTTATAAACAACCTGCAGGGGAGTGTATATTCTATAAATTTATCTGACGGGAAATTAAACTGGGAATTAAAAACCGGCGGATTAATGAACGCGGCTCCGTTATTATTTAACGACTATTTGCTGCAGCCGGATGTTGATCAGAAAATTTATTTAATTGACGTAAATAAAGGCATTATCCGTAAACAGCTAAACTTTGATGAAAGAGTGAAACTTTCTCCAGTATATTTTGACAGTACAATTTATATCGGCACTGACAGAGGAATTATTTACGCTTACGAAACTCCGAAATTAAAATGAATAAAATTAAATCGGCATTATTTATAATATTATTTTTACCGCAGATTATATCTGCCCAGGATTGTAAATCATACGTTACTATTGAATCGGACAATAGTGATCTTCTGATATTTGTTAATGATATTTATGAAGGAAACGGCAAGGTTGAATTAGAACTTTTTGTCGGTAAGTATATTATAAAAATAAAAGAACCAGGATTCCGTTGGGATGCTCGATCCATTGAAAAAGAAATTTCTGTTGATGAATGCGGAAGTAATTACGACTTTAAAATTAATTTGGGAAAAGAATATATACTAAATACAAACCCGTCCGACGCTTCCGTATTTAATTCCGATTCGCTAATAGGTTATACGCCTATATATATTCCCGACGATATAAAAACTATATTAATAAAAAAAGATAATTTCAAACCGAGAAGAATAAATATTACCGAGCTTCCTTCATTAAAACCTGTTAGCCTTGATTTCACAGGTGAAATTAAAAATAAAAGTTTTGCCGAATCGCCGTATTTTGAAATATTAGTCGGGACTGCTTTGGGAATAGGAGCTGTAGCGGCATATTATAAAATTCAAGCGGATCAAAGTTTTGACCAATATGAAAAAACAAAAGATCAGAAATATTTGGATGAAACAAACCGCTACGATAATTACAGCGGTATAGCTTTCGCCGCGCTTCAAATAAACTTCGGTACATTAATTTACTTCTTACTTAGCGATCAATGAGCGTCCAGCCAATTATCTCCAATACCGCAGTCAACTTTTACCGGAACCGCAAGAGGCATTGCTTCTTCCATTAATTTTACGATTATCGGTTTCACTTCTTCGGCCTCTTCTTTTGGCGTGTCAAATAAAAGCTCATCATGCACCTGAAGAACCATCTTGGTTTTGAATTTATTCTTATTTAATTCCCTGTATATATTAATCATCGCTAATTTTATCATATCGGCCGCGGTGCCTTGGATAGGCATATTGATTGCGACTCTTTCTTCAAACTGTCTTACAACCCTGTTGCTGCTGTTTATATTTTTTAAGAATCTGCGTCTTCCGAAAATTGTTTCCGCATATCCTTTTTCTCTGGCTTTGGTTACGGAATCGTCCATAAAGTTTTTAACTTTTTTAAATGTGTTAAAGTATGTATCAATAATTTCTTTTGCGTGATTCTGAGTTATTCCAAGCCTTGTTTTTAAACCGAATGGACCAATGCCGTATAGAATTCCGAAATTAACTTCTTTAGCTTTTCTTCTCATATCTGCAGTTACATCTTTTGGGTCAACCATAAATACAAGAGCCGCTGTGCTCCTATGAATATCTTCACCGTTTTTAAATGATTTTACCAATCCTTCATCGCCGCAAATACTAGCCATAATTCTTAATTCTATTTGACTGTAATCGGCGCTTAATATCAGGTGATTTTTATCCCTTGCCACAAATGCTTTTCTAATTTCTTTCCCAAGTTCGGTACGAATAGGTATGTTCTGTAAATTAGGAGATATGCTTGATAATCTGCCGGTAGCCGCCACAGTTTGATTAAATGTTGTATGAATTCGTCCTGTATCAGGATTTATAAGTTTGGGTAATGAATCAGCGTAAGTTGATTTTAATTTTGTAATTTGACGGTATTCCAGAAGCTCGTCAACAATTTTGTGTTTGCCCTGAAGCGACTCCAATGACCTTGCGTCGGTTGAATATCCAGTTTTAGTTTTTTTTGTGCTTGGAAGTTCTAGTTTATCAAATAGTATTTTTTGAAGCTGCTGTGTTGAATTAATATTAAACTCCTCGCCGGCGGATTCAAAAATAGATTTTGTCAATCTTTCAATAGTTTTCTGCAGTTCAATACTTAGCACTTTTAAAATTTTCTTATCAACTGTTATTCCTTCACGTTCCATATCTTCAAGAACAGGAACAAGAGGGAACTCAATTTCATATGCTACTTTCTCAAGACCTTCTTCTTGGATTTTCTTTTTTAAAATTTTATAAAGTTTATAAGTAATATCTGCGTCTTCACTTGAATAATCGGAAAGTTTTTCCGCCTCAATTTCAAATATTTTTTCCGGAGTTTTTTTCGAACCTATTAAATCAATTATAGGAATTGGTTTGTAGTTTAAATATTTTTCCGAAAGATCATCCATTCCGTGTTTGTCATCAGGATCAATCACATAGCTTGCTAGCATTGTATCAAAGAAAAAGTTTTTTACTTCAATACCGTAAGTTCTAAGCACCGCTATATCATATTTGCCGTTCTGGCATATCTTTTTAATATTTTCATTCTCGAATACAGATCTAAATACATCAATAAATTCATCAACGCTCATTCTATCGGATAAATCATTTGCGAATAAATCATTCGACTTTTTATAAGGGTTTGTCGCCACAAAATATGCTTCATTTTCTTTTATTGAAAAAGCGCAGCCGGCCAAATTAATATTTAGCACATCAAGTCCGTCGGTTTCAGTATCAAATACAAATTCTTCAACTTCGGAAAGCAGGGCGGTAAGTTTTTCAGCTTCTTTTTTATTTGTAATTAAACTGTAGTTTACTTTTTTATTATCAAAAGAAATTGTCTCATTATCTTTTATCTCTTCAAATTTATCTTCGAGATTAGAAGTTGTTTCAAATAACTTCTGCACCTTGGCTGCAAAGGTTTTAAATTCAAGTTCGGCGAAAATCCCGATAAGTTTTTCAATATCAGGTTTCTTAAAAATTGTTTCTTCTATGTTAAAATCAAAAGGCACATCCTTTACAATTGTAGCTAATTCTTTAGATAAAATTGCGTTCTCTTTTCCTTCAATAAGTTTATTTTTTAATCCGGCTTTTTCAATTTCATCGATATGTTCATATATTCCTTCTACTGTTTTATATTTTTGAATAAGCGGCGTAGCTGTTTTAGGTCCGATACCTGCAACGCCCGGAATATCGTCCGATGAATCACCTATTAAAGCCAAATAATCGATCATTTGAATCGGCTCGAATTCATATTTTTCTCTTACTTTATTAATATCTAATATTTCAATTTCATCTGTCGACTTGCCTGGTTTAACAATTTTAATATTTTCGGTAACAAGTTGAACATAATCTTTATCGGGTGTAATTGCGTATGCTTCAAGCCCTTCCTTTTCGGCTAACTGCACAGCCGTTCCAATCAGATCGTCTGCTTCATAACCGTCTTTGATATAAATAGGCATTTTAAAAGCTTCAATAATTTCTTTCAGGCGTTTTAATTGCGGTATCATGTCTTCAGGCATTTTAGCTCTTGAGGATTTATATTTGTCGTAAATATCGTGCCTGAAAGTCTTAGCCTTTGAATCGAATGCTACAGCAATGTAGTCAGGTTTTGTATCCTCAATTATTTTAAATAGCTGATTTAAAAATCCGAATACCGCAGAAGTCGGTTCGCCTTTGGAATTTGAAAGCGGGCGGTTTATAAACGCGAAGTATCCTTTATAGGCAAGAGCCATTGCGTCTATTATTATAATTCTTTTTTTTGGTTTACTCATATTTTTCTGGAAGTTTGTTGAAAGATTAATGAAAAAATAATACGATATATTTTTTTAATTTCCTATTTTAAGATAAGAATCAAAGCGATTTTTCAAAACCATGGATAACAAAATTTAAGAGATTTATGAAAAAAATAGTTTTGCTGGCCGTTTCTGTTTTTAGCCAGTTTGTATTTGTAAAATGCAGCGCTGAAAATAATACATCTAATTATATTAATCTTGATACGATCTATATCGCAACATGGAATGTTGAAAACTTGTTTGATACAATAGACGATCCGAATACAAATGACGAAGAATATACCCCGGGAGGAGAGAGGAATTGGGATGAAGAAAGATTAAATCAAAAATTAAAAAATCTTTCAAAAACTATTAAATATATGAACAACGGAAAAGGCCCCGATCTTTTAGCCGTACAGGAAGTTGAACATCAATCATTGCTCGAAAAATTGAATACTGAATATCTGTCTGAAAAAAAATATGGAATTATTTACGGCGAGTCCTTGGATAAAAGGGGAATAGACAACGGTTTATTTTATAACTCATCTTTATTTGAAAAAATTTCATTTGATACTTTAAGAGTTGATTTACCCGACGGTTGGCTTACAAGATATATATTATACGCACAACTAAGACTTAAAGGAACAGATAATATATTGCATGTTTTTGTAAATCATTGGCCGTCAAGAACAGGAGGAAAAGAAAAATCCGAAAAGAACAGAATTGCCGCTGCGAACGTTTTAAAAAATTTTACCGGTCAAATATTTTCCGAAAATAAAAAATCAAATGTTATAATAATGGGTGATTTTAACGATGAACCAACGGACACCTCGGTATATGAGGTATTGAAAGCAGAAGAATTGTTTTGCACAGGTACTAACAACGGATTATTGTATAATACATCCATTACAGCTTTTAAGAATGGAACTGGCAGTTATTTTTATAGAGGCACCTGGAATATGCTTGACCAAATTATAATTTCTAAAGCATTGGTTGAAGAAAATAAGTTTAATTATGTATGCAATTCGTTTGAAATTGTAAAACCGGATTTTATGATTAACAAGGAAGGAAATTATGCCGGATCCTCAATTAGAACATTTGGGGGTAAACAATATATTGGCGGATACAGCGATCATTTTCCCGCGGCTGCAAAATTAACATATGTAAAATAATGGTTGCAATTGTTAATTAAATTGTTAGAACATGTTGTATTAGTCCAAATACCTAATAAAACATGTTAAACAGGATGCGGATATAAATTTATTTATTGACTTTTTTTGGGTAAATCCTTAATGTTACTTCACTTAATTGTAAACATAATAACAACGTAGAAATATCATTAAATTAAATAACTTTGGAGGTTATCTCTTATGCAACTTACAGAAATAGTGGGATTTGTTTCCTATATTATAGCTCAAGTAGAAGACACTGGTATACTTAATTACCTTCAACAAAAGTTTGTTGCCGGCGGCGGATTCATGTGGCCAATACTTGCAAGTTTGGTTATCGGTTTAGGTTTTTGTTTTGAAAGAATGTGGACTCTTTCAAGAGCCAGCATGAACACAAGAAAATTTATTGTTAAAGTTAAAGATGCTTTAACTACCGGCGGTGTTGAAGAAGCAATGAAAGTTTGCGAAAATACCAGGGGTTCTATTGCTTCTGTATTTCACGCAGGTTTATTAAGAGCCGACGAAGGTATCGAAGCGGCTGAAAAAGCTATTATGGCTTACGGTGCAATTGAAATGGGCTTTTTGGAAAGAGGATTAATCTGGATTTCTACATTTATTACTATTGCTCCTATGCTTGGTTTTACCGGTACGGTTCAAGGTATGATTGAAGCTTTTGACGCTATCGCAGAAGCTGCTCAAATTTCACCTGGTGTGGTTGCCGGCGGTATTTCGGTTGCCTTGTTGACAACACTTTTCGGGTTGGTAACAGCTATGATTCTTCAAGTATTTTATAACTTTTTTGTAGCTAGAATTGATAAACTAGTTGCTGATATGGAAGAAAGTTCAATTGAATTGATTGACGCTTTATATGAAATAAAGAAAAGTAATAAAAACTAAAAATTGAGATAATAATAAAATGGTTCGAATTAAAAAGAAAAAAAATAGTGGCGCCGAAATTCCAACAGGTTCAATGGCGGATATCGCCTTCCTGCTGCTTCTGTTCTTTCTTGTCGCAACTGTAATTGATGTTGATACAGGTATAGGTTTAACTTTACCGGAATACCAGGAAACTCAAACAGACGTTGTACCTCTTTCTAAAGACAGACTTGCCGCAGTACTTGTTAACGAAAACGGTGATGTGCTTATTAATAAGGAAATAATAGCTATTCCTCAGATAAAAGGTTATTTAACTGATAGAATTAGAAGTAAAATTACTCTTCCGAGTAATAAAAAGCTCGTTGTTTCTGTTAAAGTAGATAGAAAAACAAATTATAATTTATATATTCAGACTCTCGATCAGGTTAGAGGCGCATTTAATGAAGTTAGAGAAGAATATTCTGCTACAACTTACGGTACTAATAAATTTGAGGAATTAAACGAAGAACAGCTTAAAGATGTCCGTGAGAAAATTCCGATTATTATATCAATTGCCGAACCTGAACAAATTAAATAAAGTTGGGGATTTATAATGAAATTTGAAAAGAAAAGAGCTTCTACTAAACAGGAAATACCAACGTCTTCTATGCCTGATATTGTATTTATGCTTCTTCTTTTCTTTATGGTTACTACAACATTAAGAGAAGTTGACGTTATGGTGCAATTCAAACTTCCTGAAGCGGAAGCTATTGAAAAAATTGAAAACAAAAGATTAGTTTCATACATTTGGGTTGGCAACGATGAGAGAATTCAGCTTAATGATAATATCATCAAATTAGATGACGTTCAAAAGCTGATGTATCAGAAAAGAGTTGAAATGCCGAATGTAATTGTTTCGTTAAGAGTCGATAAAAACTCTAACATGGGCATTGTAACCGATATTCAGCAAGAGCTTAGAAAAGCAGATGCGCGCAGAATAAACTATTCAACAATGCTCAAACAGTAAAATAATTTTTTTACTAAATTTAGGCAGGTTATATTATTTTATAATCTGCCTTTTTTTTTGGAGCTAATATGAATTTAAAAGACAAAATTAATGAAGACTTAAAGACCGCTATGAAAGAAAAAGACGCGGTAAAACTTCAAACCATCCGTTCAATCCGGGCGCTGATTCTTGAATTCGAAAAAAGCGGAACAGATAAAGAATTAACACCTGAAGATGAAATTAAAATGCTCAGTCAAGCAGCTAAAAAAAGACAGGAGTCCATTGAACAGTTTAGGAATGCCGGCAGAAATGAATTAGCTGATAAAGAAGAAGCCGAGTTAAAAATTATTCAGGTTTATTTGCCTAAACAGCTTACAATTGAAGAAATTGAAGCGGAAGTTAAACGCATTGCCGCTGATGTTGGAGCAGTATCAAAGGCCGATTTCGCAAAAGTAATGCCGGTAGCAGCTAAAGAAATGAAAGGCAAGGCCGACGGAAAAACAATTAAAACTATAGTTGAAAAAGTACTGGGAAATAATTGATTTATATTGATTACATTATTGCTCTTGTTATACTTATAGGCTTCCTTCTTGGATTTAAAGACGGACTTGTTAGAAAAATTATTGGATTAGCAGGTTTAGCCTTAGGTGTGCTTTTCGCAATTGAGTTTTCAGATGAGCTTGGCAGGTTTCTTTCGCCTGTCTTTAATGATGAAATATATTTCTCAAATACTGTATCTGGATTTATAATATTTTTCCTGACAATTTTAATCACTTCAATTATAAAAAGAATTGTTCATCCGCTTGATAAAGTAAACCGCTTTGTAAATCAATTTTTGGGAGGACTTACAGGTTCAATTCAAATTATCTTCTTCATTAGCGGCTTTTTACTTTTTCTTAACATTTTTAATATTCCGTCTAACGATACAAGAAAAGATTCATTATTATATAACGGAATTTCAAGCCTTGTCCCTAATACAATAGATTTTATTTTGGGCGATAATTCTAAAACAAAGGATATTTTTAAAGAGTATATTGAAGAAGGTGAACTCCCGCCTGTAAATGTAGAATTACCGGATTCAATTGGAGTTAAAATTACGGAATGATAAGCAAACAAATTTTAGAAAAACTCGAATTTATTAAGGTGCTGGAATATATTACCGTTTATTCTTATACGGAAAACGGGAAAAACATTGTACTAAATAAACGTCCTTACAACAGTATTGAAGAAATTCTTAAATACGGCAGTTATGTAACAGAAGCTAAAGAAATCCTTATTAACAATGATTTTCCGCCTTTAAGTTATATACCCGACTTAAATAACCAAATATCGACCGCAAAAATTGAAGACGCAGTACTTAATCTTCAAAATATAAAAGACATTCTTTCTCTAGCCGAAACTTCGCGTAAAATGTACCAATTCTTAAAATTAAACGACGAAGCGTTAAACATTTCTCAAGATTTTTTGCATAGCCTATTTGTAGATAAAGTATTCGAACATCATATCAGCCGTATATTTGACGAAAGCGGAGAGATAAGCGACAATGCGAGTCCCAAACTAAAAGAAATAAGACTTGAAATAAAAAACAAAGCCGATCAGCTTAGAAAAGTAGTTAACAAATTGTTAAGGCAATTAAGCGAATCTTATCTTGTGCAGGAAGATTATATGACCCAGCGCGACGGTAGAATCGTTCTGCCTATCAAATCCGAACATAAAAGACATGTACGGGGTTTTATACATTCCGAATCATCAACCGGACAGACTGTTTATATTGAGCCGGAAGAAACACTTGAATTAAATAACGATATACTCTCTCTATCATTTGCCGAGAAGAGAGAAATTGAAAGAATATTAAAACAAGTAACAAAAAAAATCGGGGAAGTCAGCGATCAGTTAAAAACTGCTCTTAGATCCATTTCGGAAATTGACGCTATATTTTCTTTCGCTAAATATTCTATCGAAACAATTGGCGCATTCCCTTCATTCGATGAAGAAAAACCATTTTATCTTTACAATGCAAGGCATCCAGTATTAATTAAAAAAATAGGATTAAACAAAACCGTTGCGCTGAATCTTGAAATTAAAAATCAGAATGTAATTTTAATTACAGGACCGAATGCGGGCGGAAAAACTGTAGTCCTAAAAACAACCGGATTGCTCACTATAATGGCGCTATCGGGTCTGCATATTCCCGCTCATAGCGATTCTAATTTGCGGTACATCGATAATGTACTGGTTGATATTGGAGATCAGCAGTCAATTGAGGACGACCTCAGCACATTCAGTTCTCATTTATCCAATATTAAAAATATTCTTCTTCAGGCCGATTCAAAATCGCTTGTACTGTTGGATGAAATAGGTACTGGCACAGATCCGGCGGAAGGTTCGGCTCTTGCTACTGCAATTTTAATTTCCTTAAGAGATAAAAAATCGATAGTCCTGGCTTCAACTCATCATGGTAATCTTAAAATTATTGCAAACGATACGGACGGCTTTCAAAACGCGTCAATGGAATTTGATTCAAAGTTATTAAAACCTACATATTATTTTAAACAAGGAACACCCGGATCAAGCTACGCTTTTGAAGTTGCATCCAGAATCGGATTAGACAATGAATTTATTTCCCTCGCAAAGGATTATCTTGACACCGATAAAACAAAACTTGAAGATTTTCTTGTGAAACTTGAGGAGAATTCTACCAACCTTGAAAAAAAATTGAGAGAATCGGAAATAGAAAACTCAAGATTAAAAGGTTTGACAAATTTATATAAAAATAAAATTGATGAGCTTGAAGAAAAAAAGAAAAAAATATTATACGACACAAAAGAAAAAGCGGATGAGTATTTAAAAGATATTAATAAAAAAGTTGAATCAGCTATAAAAAATATTCGCGAGCAGAATGCGGGAAAAGATGTAATAAAGCTGGAAAAGCAGAATATAGCTAAAGTAGTTGAAGAAGCTAATAAACTTGTTAAACATGAAGAAAAAATTATAAGTGTTTCAGATCAAAAAATTACAGTAGGTGATTACGCGGTAATTAAAGGCACGCAGACTTACGGAATTGTTGAGGAAATTAACGAAAGCAAAAATAAAGCCATACTTATTGCCGGAAGTATTAAATTACAGGTAAAACTTACGCAGCTTCAATACGCCAAAAAGAAAGAAGCAGTTGATACTACGGTTTATCAGAAAAGCTTTACTCCGGAAATCGGAAGTTTAAGACTTGATATAAGAGGCAAAAGACCCGAAGAAACTGAATATGAAATAGTAAGGTTTATAGATGATTCTTATGCTGCCGGCGTCGGACAGATAGAAATTGTTCACGGTAAAGGAACCGGAGTGCTTAAAAAGTTTGTACATGAATTACTAAATAAAAATATTGCAGTTAAAAAATATTACTTCGCAAATATAGAATTCGGCGGCGAGGGTATTACAATTGTTGAATTGAAATAATGATTTTATGTTTAAAAAAATATTAATTGCAAACCGCGGTGAAATTGCGGTTAGAGTTATTAAGGCCTGCCGTGAACTTGGCATTATATCAGCCGCGGTTTACTCCGAGATTGATAAAAATTCTCTTCACGTTAGAGCAGCCGAGGAAGCTTATTTTATTGGCGCATCAAACGCGTCGGAATCTTACCTTAACTACAATAAAATTATAGAACTCGCTAAAGAAATTAATGCCGATGCTATTCATCCCGGGTACGGTTTCCTTTCTGAAAATCATAATTTTATAAAATTAATTGAAGAACAGGGAATAAAATTTATTGGTCCTTCATGGCAATCCGTTGTGCTGATGGGAGAAAAAACATCTGCCAGGAAATTAATGAAAGAACACGGCGTGCCTATTGTCCCGGGTACCGTTGAACCTATATCCGATATTAAAGAAGCAAAAAAAATATGCGGTGAAATAGGTTACCCGATTATGCTTAAAGCTTCCGCGGGAGGCGGCGGCAAAGGAATGCATAAAATACATTCGCATGAAGAGTTTGAAAACGCGTTCGAAAAAGCGGGGCGCGAATCTAAAAACGCTTTCGGAAATTCCGACATTTATATTGAAAAATTTATTGAAGATCCTAAACATATTGAAGTGCAAATATTAGCGGATAGTTACGGAAACTATGTGCATCTTTTTGAAAGAGAATGTTCTGTTCAGCGTAGACATCAGAAAGTAATTGAAGAAGCGCCCTCGGTATCGGTTGATGAAATTACAAGAAAGAAAATTACCTTGGCTGCCGTAAACGCTGCTAAAGCGTGCAATTACGAAAATGCCGGCACAATTGAATTCTTAATGGATAAAGATAAAAATGTATATTTCCTTGAAATGAATACAAGACTTCAAGTTGAACATCCGGTTACCGAACTTATTACAGGAATTGATATTGTTAAAGAACAGATAAGAATTGCATCAGGCAAAAAATTGTCATTTACTCAGGAGCAATTATTAAAACGAGGACATGCGCTTGAATGCAGAATTTATGCGGAAGATGTTGAAAACAATTTCGCTCCTTCTACCGGACAAATTATTCATCACAGACTTCCCTCAGGTCCAGGTGTTAGGGTTGATAGAGGAATAGATTTAAAATCGGAAGTATCTGTCTATTATGATCCAATCCTTTCAAAAATAATTACATACGGAACGGATAGGGAAGAGGCGATTGAAAGAATGAAACGCGCGCTGGGTGAATACCAGATTGCAGGCGTAATAACTAATATACCGGCATGCAGATGGGTATTAAATCAAAAAGAATTTTTAGATGGAACATTTACGATTAATTTTGTTGATAATGTTTTTATTCCGCTGCTCCCGGATGCATGGAAATCGCAAAACAATGACGACTATGAAATTGCGGTTTCAATACTAGGCGCGCTGCTTCAGAAAAAAGAACATGATTTAAAACCAGGGCGTATTAAAAATAATTCATCAAATAAATGGAATGATACATCTGATGAATAATTTTATTGTATCATTAAATAATAAAAAAAGAATTATCACAATACTTAACAGCAATAATGTCTGTATTGACAATTTTACTTTTGACGTTGATTTGGCTAAAGTAAATGAATATCTCTACCTGTTAAAAGTTAATAATAAAGTATATGAGATAACGACAACAAAATTAAAAAATGAAAAATATAATTTTTTATTGGACGGAAATAATTTTGAAACTACTGTAAGAACAGCTCTTAAAGAAAAGGCAGTCGAGTACCTGAAAAATAAAGAGAGTCTTGTTCACCATGACGAAGTTGTTGCGCCAATGCCCGGATTAATAATAAGTTTTAAAAAGAAAGTAGGCGACAAGGTTAAAATTGGCGACTCGTTATTAACCTTGGAAGCAATGAAAATGGAAAATGATTTGCGTTCTCCTGCATCTGGAATAATAAAATCAGTTCATTTTAACGAAGGGCAAAATGTCGAAAAAGGAGCTGTTATCCTAATTATAGGCTGATTTCTTTTTGCTTTTTTAAAATACAAATACTTATATTCATTCGTTATTATTCAAAATACTTCAACTTAAACTCGGAGGACGTGTGGTAAAAAAACTTACTTTAATCATTATGCTTGCATTGTTATTAAATGGAAATTCATTCGCTAGCGGTTTCCAAATAAATGAACACGGTGCAAAAGCAATGTCGTTGGCTGGAGCTTTTACTGCTTTGGCAAATGATGCCTCGGCCGTACAATTTAATCCGGCCGCGTTAGTTTATTTATCCGGCACAAAAATAAGTCTTGGTACAACATATATCAGACCAAGCGGTTCTTTTGAAGGACCGGACGGACCCTTAAGTACAAAATCAGATTTAAAGAACAGATTTTTCACTCCAATTAATTTTTATATAACACACAAAATTAACGAAAAGATGGCCGTCGGTTTTGGAGTAAATAATCCTTACGGGTTAGGCACCGAATGGGAAGATAATTGGGTAGGCCGTTATAACGCTGTAAAAACTGAAATTAGAGTTTTTAATTTTACTCCGGTTTTTTCATATAAAGTATCTGATCAGTTTTCAATTGGTTTAGGCGCAAACATAGCTTATGCTGATGTTGAAATTACAAGAGCGCTTCCTGCCGCTTTAACACCACCGCTTTCACCGACGGTTGTTGTATTGCCAGATGGTAAAATTGATCTTTCAGGTGATGATCTTGCTTATGGTTTTAATGTATCATTTTTATTCAGACCAAATGACCAATGGTCTTTCGGTGCTTCATATAAACATGAATTAGCATTCGATTTCGAAGGTGACATAACAACAACAATTCCAAATGTATCTGGTTATGTTCCTCCTGCATTAGTTCCAACTGTTGAAGCGGCATTAAAAGCAGCTTATCCTAAAGGAACCGCTACCGCTCCTTTAACTGCGCCTAGTGTATTTACAGCCGGAACTGCTTACAAAGCAAATGATAATTTTACTGTAAGCGCCGATTTTCAATATACTATGTGGTCAAGCTACGATAAATTGACACTTAATTTTGAGGACGGTACTTCTTCATCTTCTATCAGAGATTATGAAAATTCATTTATTATCAGATTAGGAGCCGAATATATTCTAAGCGATAAATTCGCTTTAAGAGGCGGATTCTTATTCGATAAAAATCCTATTAAAGATGAAAGAGTTGATTTTACGTTGCCTGATAATGACAGATATGGTTTCAACCTAGGTTTCGGTTATAAGTTTAATGAAACTATTTCTCTAGACGTTGCTTATATGCTTTTGGTATTCCCTGAAAGAACTATTACAAATTCAAAAGAATATATTTCAAACCCTTTTATTGCTCCAACTCCGCTTAACGGTACATACAATCCATCGGCGAATTTAATAGGCGCAAATGTATCTTTTAATTTATAACATTAAATAATTATTTGAGGGATGATTTATTTTCATCCCTCATTTTAAAATATCAAATGAAAACATACATAAAAATATTAGTCTCCGCATTTATTTTCTTTTTTGCCGCATGCACTTCATCTCAGGAATCCGTTAACAATGATGAAATTAAAAAAGAAGAAATTTATATTTTTGATGATTCAGAAATTGATGTCCTGGCTAAAACCGATTCATTAAATACAGATGAAATCTCAAAAGATACATCAAACTTTATAAGAGAAGATTTCCCGGCACTTGAAGCAGATGTTAAAAAGGAAGTATTATATACGGTTCAAGTGGGAGCTTTTTCAACCAGGGATAAAGCTGAATTATTTGTTAGTGAAAACCGAAACAAGATTGATTTTACAATGGAAGTAAATTATAGTGAAAAAGTAAATTTATTTGTAGTTTGGATTCCAAAATTCAAATCAAGAGAAGAAGCAGAAAATGTAAGAAATAATCTTTGGAAAATTGAAAAATTTAAAGACGCTTTTATCGTCATTTTAGAATAAACCTCAAATATAAAGAACCATCCAATAAATAATTTAAAAATTAATAATTTTAATGCATTTATTAATTCATTAATTATAATTATATTGTTTCAACTTCAATCATTATTTAATAATTCTTTTGTTAAATTAAATTTTGAAAGAAGCTTAATTTATTATAAATTTTATTTCATAAAATTTACCTGTTGAAAGACAGGGAGGAGGTACAAATTGGCTTTTTCATTAAATAAAATTATGTTAATTGGAAACCTTGGGCAGGACGCCGAAAACAGGTTTACAACTAATAATCTATCTGTAACCTCTTTTTCAATTGCAACTACTAACAGTTATAAAGGAAAAGACGGAAACTGGGTAGAAGAAACAACCTGGCATAATGTAGTATGCTTTAATTTATCCGATTATTTTAAGGATAACCTTAAAAAAGGCAGAAAGTTTTATGTTGAAGGTCGTTTATCTAAAAGAGATTACACGGATAAAGAAGGCATAAAAAGATATGTTACTGAGGTTGTATCTGAAAAACTAATTCCATTGGATTCAAGCGGCGGCAGTTCAAAAGTATCCGACAATAATTCATCCTACGAAATGGGAGCTGCTCCTGTTGATTCTTCTTCAGAAGATGACGATCTTCCGTTTTAATTATCATGTTCCACAATCGGAGTTAAATTACATTTTTGGAAGTTGACTGGTACTATCGTTTAATTCTTTTATTTATTCTTTTAATTTTATCAGCTTTTTTTTCAGGATCGGAAGTTGCTCTTTTTTCATTAGACAAAAATAAAATTAAAGAATTAAAAAAGACTCCCGGAATATTGGCCAAGTATATTACAAGCCTTCTTGAAACACCAAGAAGGCTGCTTGTAACAATCCTTCTGGGTAATACCCTTGTTAATGTTGCTGCGTCAATTTTAGCTGTTACTATTGCTTTGGACGCGGCTCCGTTTTTTAATATTTCAAACGATGTCGCACTTATTATTCAAATTGTTCTGCTTACTATACTTATTCTAATTGCAGGCGAAATTCTTCCTAAGGTTTTTGCAAGTAAAAATCCTCTTACTTTTTCAAAGGTTATATGCATTCCTCTTTATTGGGCAAGCGTATTTATTTTCCCTATTTCTAAAATATTAACCGATCTAATAAAATTTTTCAGCTCTAAACTTACAATTGACAGATCAAAAACAGCGCTTCTTTCCTCGGACTTAACAGAACTTGCAAATCTAGGAATTGAGTCCGGAACAATTGAAGAAGAGGAGCACGAATTAATTCACGGTCTGGTTTCATTTAAAAGCGTAAGCGTGCGAGAAGTTATGACTCCCCGCGTTGATATTACAGCCGTTTCGCTTGATACAAATTTTAAAGAATTAATGGAAATTATTACTACATCAGGGCATAGCCGTATTCCCTTATATAATAATAATTTAGATGATGTAATCGGTATTATATACGCTAAAGATTTACTTCCTTTTTTAGCAGATGAGGAATTAAAAGAAAAATTATCGCTTAAAACCATTGCCCGGCCGGCAATGTTTGTACCCGAATCAAAATTAATAAGCGATCTTCTGCACGAGTTCCAGGAAAAAAATATGCATATGGGAATTGTTGTGGATGAATACGGCGGTACAGCCGGATTAATTTCTCTTGAAGATATTCTTGAAGAAATAGTCGGTGAAATTAGAGATGAATATGATAATGAAGAAAATGAAATAACCAAAATTGACGAGAACTCATACCTTGTTTTGGGTAAATACCTAATTGATGAATTAAATGATTTGATAGGTGAGGATTTCTCATCGGAAAATGATGACTACGATACTGTCGGCGGTTTTATATTAAATCATATTGGAACAATTCCCGATGAAGGCGTAAGCTTCGAATACGGCAATTACAAGTTTACGGTTAAAGAAATAGATAATAAAAGAATTAACAAAGTATTAATTGAAAAGATCAAATCCGGTACTTCAGTAGAATGAAAAAATCAGGTTGTTTTTTTACATCTATAATTTTAATTACTATTATAATCGGAATTATATTCTACATCGGTAAAAATTATGGTCCCCAACTTTGGGAAGCTGGAAAAGAAAAACTATTTTCTTTTGCCGAAAAAGATATAAAAGAAAAACTTGATAATCTTAAAAGTAATGAGTATAAAGATTCTTTAATAGTTCTCGTAAATTCCCAATTGAAATATATGAAAGACCTAAACTTTGAAGAAGTTAAAAACGATTCTTTCCATTTTTTCGAAAAAATTGAAGAGTTTATAAATGACAAAGTGATTGATTCCGACGAACTTGCTAAACTAACGGAAATTTATAAAAAATATGAAAGATAGCAGAAAGACTGAAATTAAAGTCGGTATAACTGTTCTTGCCGGACTACTAATACTTGTATGGATATTAGGCTGGGCGAAAAACTATAATCTGGTTTCTTCGCAAAAAGAACTGCTTATTAGATTTGATAATATTGCCGGACTGGAAATCGGTGATAGAGTTACAATTAATGGAATTAGAAAGGGAACAGTCGAAAACTTTTTTAATGAAAACAATTATGTAATAGTTAAAACTCTCATTGACGCTGATTCTGATATAAGGGAAGACGCTAAATTCACGATATTAATGCTTGATTTAATGGGCGGGAAAAAAATAGAAATTATTCCCGGTATTTCAGCAAACAAAATAGATTTTAAGGAAATTCAAAACGGTTATTTCTCCGGGGATATTTCAACTGCAATGGCAATGCTAAGTTCTGTTCAGAATGACCTTGTTGACGTAATTAAAGAAGTGAAAATTTCTTTAAATAATTTAAATGAAATATTTGCCGATAAAGAATTTTCCGGAAATGTTAAAACTTCTTTTGAAAATATTACAACTCTTTCCGGTCAGTTAAGTGAATTGATCACGGCCAACAGAAAGGATATTTCTTCTCTTATAAACTCTTCAATAAATTTAACCGAATCGGCTAACAGCCTGATAACAGATAACAAAGAGCAGGTTTCGGAATCATTAAAGAGATTGAACGAATTTATTAATAACTCGAATAACCTGGTTTCAAAAATTGATAAATCCATTGAAGAAATTAAGAATAAGGAAAATAATATCGGGAAAATTATTTATGATGAAAATTTTCTTAAAGGTCTTACCGAAACATTAGATCAGGTAAAAGAACTTACAAAACTGCTAAAGGAACAATTGGAAGGAGACGGCGTTAATGTTGACGCGAATATTTTCTAATTTTCTTTTATTTGTATTACTTTCCGCATGTACATCTTCAGTAATTCATAAAACACCTCCGGAGCTGCAGCTAAACCGCGCTAAAAACGCTATGGTTGTTAGCGAAAGTTCCTATGCTTCGGAAGCAGGTATCCAAATTTTGAAAAATGGCGGAAATGCGGTCGACGCCGCGGTTGCCGTTGGTTTCGCGCTTGCGGTAACTTATCCGGAGGCCGGGAATATCGGCGGCGGCGGATTTATGGTTATTCATATTGCCGGCGGGAAAAATACTACAATAGATTTCCGTGAAACAGCACCTCAAAATTCTAACCGTAATATGTTTTTAAACAATGAAAGCAATTTTGATCTATCCTTAAGTACTGAAGGATGGACCTCTTCAGGAATTCCAGGTACTGTAGCCGGACTTATATACGCGCTTGAACAATACGGTTCTTTAAGTTTAGATCAAGTTATTCAGCCTGCTATTGATTTAGCGGAAAATGGTTTTATTGTTGAATATAAGATAGCCGATAGAATGGCAAATTATACCGAAAGGTTTAACAAATATAGTACAACAAAAAAAATATTTACCGATAATGGAAATCCTATAAAAGAAGGCACACTGCTGAAACAAAATGATCTTGCTAAAACATTAAGATTAATAAAAGAATTCGGAAAAGACGGTTTTTATAAAGGAGAAACTGCAAAACTTATTGTTGAACAATCTGATAAAAACGGCGGTTATATTACATATGATGATTTGAGTAATTATACTCCTTTAGAAAAACCTCCTATTACCGGAAGTTATAAAGGGATTGAAATTATATCTATGCCTCCTTCATCGTCGGGCGGAATTGCTTTTGTTCAATCGCTTAACATATTGGAAAATTTTATTTTCAAACAAGATGAATGGAACGCAAGCCGTTATGTGCATACTTTAAGCGAAACATTTAAACATGTTTATGCAGATAGGTCTAAACATTTAGGAGACTCAAAATATTATGATGTGCCTGTTGAACATCTAATCTCAAAAAATTACGCAAGCAAAATAGCCGGCAGCATAAAAGATAGCGCCACTTCAAGTATTAAAATATTGCCGTCCGATATTTCCGGCACAGAAAGCGATGCAACAACCCACTATAATGTTATTGATTCAAAAGGCGATGCCGTAAGCGTAACTTATACAATTAACGGATTATTCGGGAATAAGATTGTTGTTGATGGCGCCGGTTTTTTTATGAATAATGAGATGGATGATTTCAGTTCGCAGCCCGGTATCCCGAACCAGTTCGGATTAATTGGCGGAGAAGCAAATTCAATAGAACCGGACAAAAGAATGTTAAGTTCAATGACGCCTGTAATAGCATTAAAAAATGATAAACCTTTTTTGCTTTTAGGAGGAAGAGGGGGAAGTAAAATTATTACGGCCGTACTTCAGACTTTTTTAAATGTTGTAGATTTTAGAATGGAATTGGAACGTGCAATACAAGTTCCGCGTTTTCATCACCAATGGCTTCCTGATGTTATTAATTTTGAACATTATGCTTTTACATCCGACGTTAAGGAAAATTTAGCATCAAAGGGTCATAAATTAATTGAAACAGGAAATCTCGCAAAAGTATTAGGCATTATGATAGATGACAACGGTACAATTTGGGGTTCTTTTGATCCCCGGGGTGAAGGATTAGCTATAGGATATTAATATGATACTCGGAATTGGGATTGACATAATAGAAATCGAAAGAATTAAAGACAGCGTTGAAAGGTTCGGAGACGCTTTCCTGAATAAAATATTTACGAAGACAGAATTAGATTATTCTCTTTCTAAAAAAAATAAATACCAGCATCTGGCCGCCAGATTTGCTGCCAAAGAAGCAATAGCAAAAGCCCTTTATTCAGTAGGCGATGAAGGTTTTGAATGGAAGAATGTTGAAATATACAACGAGCTAAACGGATTGCCGAAAGCTAAACTTTTCGGTAAACTCAAGGAGTTAGTTGCGGAAGGAAATGAATTAAAAATTACAATGAGTCACTCCAATCATTACGTTACTTGTTTTGCTATTCTTTATAAAAAATAATTATTTAACAAAACATTTTTATAAAATATTTTTACTTCCATTTAATATTGCAGCCGATACTTGGTTTCTGATTTATGCTTACTTCTTTTCCCGCAAGAATATTATCAAGCGCGTTTCGTATATCATTGCCGGTAACCGGGATATCATTTTTAGGGCGCGACTCGTCAAATTGCCCGCGGTATACAAGTTTTAATTCTTTGTCATAAATGTAAAAATCGGGCGTACATGCGGCGTTATAAGCTTTTGCGATCTCCTGAGATTCATCATATAAATATGGGAAAGGGTATCCTAATTCAATTGCGTATTCTTTCATTTTATCGGGACCGTCTTCCGGATAATTAACGGCATCATTTGAACTTATAGCAACAAATGATATTCCTTTTAACTGATATTCGGAAGCAACATTTACAAGCTTATTGTTGATATGTTTAACATATGGACAATGGTTGCATATAAACATTATTACCGTAGCTAAATCTGAAGATACATCCGTCAGTTTAATTTTATTACCGCTAATAGTATCTGTTAATAAAAAATCCGGTGCTGTTGTTCCTAATTCAATCATTGTCGATGGAGTCTGTGACATTTTAACCTCTTTACAAATATTTTATATTAAACCTTAATTAAAAAAACTAATTCTCAATATTCAGCTAATTTTAACATCTTTGCACAAAATATAAAAAAAAGATATAATTAAAAATTCTTTGAGAAAGAAAGTTTTATAATTAACTTGTTTTTGAATAAAGACAACATTTCTGCGATTATCAAAACCGGCTTTTCTTTTAGCCTCTTATTCTGCTTTTGTAGATTATTAATTTTTCAGATAAACTCGGAGAAACTTTTTTATTATTAAATATTAATATTATTCAATAAAAATTTGGAAAAACAAGGAGTAACCATGAATATTTTTTGCGGAAATTTAACAGGGGATGTATCAGAAACAGATTTGCAGGAAACGTTTGAAAAGTATGGAAAAGTATCTTCGGTAAAATTAATTAAAGATATGTTTTCAGGAGTTTCTAAAGGTTTCGGATTTGTGGAAATGCCCAGTAAGGTTGAAGCCGAGACAGCAATAAAAGAATTAAACGTAAGCGATATGAAGGGAAAACCTATGACAGTTAATGAAGCTCGTCCGCCCCGCAATACTAAAGGTAAAGGAAGAAGATATTAATATATAATATTTTATATCGGTTACAAATATTTTGACAAACTCCGTTTAAGCGGAGTTTGCCATTTTAAAAACTGCTTGTTTATCTTACTTATTGATTTGGATTGTGATGTTCTTTATAATGTTTTAATAAATGAAAATGTTTGAAAGATACTTTTAACCTAACTCCTTCATCATTTTTTATATACACAAACGCATCGCCAATTGTATCAAGCACTCCGACAAATTTTACGTTATCAGTATTAGAGGGATTCGGATATACATAAGATATTTTATCGCCTATTTTAAAATCCAGGTCCATACTTTCTCCTAATAAATACAAAAGAATATACATAAAATATTTTTATATAAGGTTTATTTCGTATTTAATAAAGAGTATGAAAAGATTATAAATTTTACGGCAAGTTTGAATATTACTAAAGAATAATTACCCAAAATAGTTTTCACTTTTTATATCGAACAGCTGGTTTTCTTTGTATAATTCGAGTAAATCAAAATTCTTAAATGATACTTTTAAACGAATTCCTTCTTCATTACGGATGTAAATGTGTGTATCGGAAATAATTTCAAGAATACCGATAAATTTATCATTATTTGAATTAAGGGGATTGGGAAAGTTGTATACTACTTTGTCGCCTATTTCCATATTGAACTCCGATTTTTACTTGCGTAAAGATAGAATTCAAATGTTAACTGAGTTTAACCAAAGTATTAATTTAATGTTATTTTGCTTTTATTATCCGGACAAAAATTAATGAGGAAATGAGAATTCTTCGTCTTCTGATTTTTTCAAAGCATCATTTTTAATATTAGTAAAAAATATTATTATCGGGGCAATGAACCAGAAGATCAACCCAAGAGTAAACCAGTTTTCTGCGTGCATATTTTTCTTTTTTGCGTACAAAGAGGAAATTATTCCGAATACTATTCCTATAATTAAATACCATATATCTAACATATTATCTCCAAATTTATGATTTATAATAATTATCTAATATTAACTGATAATTACCGAATTATTAATTTTTTGTTAATTATTATCTATAGAAAAAGTTTGTTCTCCATGAAATAGCAAAATCTTAACAAATTACTTATATTTGACAATCAAAAACGATAGAATATCTAAATATCAGAAAGGATTTGTTTTGAACGAAAATAGAGTGATTGTTGCAATGAGCGGCGGGGTTGATTCTTCTGTGGCTGCGGCTATTTTGCATGAACAAGGATTTGAAGTAATTGGCGTTACAATGAAAACATGGGGATTTATGGAGGTAGGAGGCGCTCCAAAACATGAATCCGGCTGCTGTTCGCTTGATGCTATTTATGACGCAAAAAACGTAGCTACAAAATTAGGTGCTCCTCATTATACTGTAGATTTTACAAAACCATTTGAAAACGCGGTTATTGATAATTTTGTTGAAGAATACTTAAACGGCAGAACTCCGAATCCATGTGTTGTCTGCAATAGAAAAATTAAATGGGAAGAACTTCTGAAAAAAGCAGATGCTTTGGACGCAAAATTTGTTGCAACCGGGCATTATGCTATTGTTGAACATAATAATGAACTTAACAGATATTGTTTACGAAACGGAATTGACGCGCGCAAGGATCAAAGTTATGCTTTATGGGGATTAACTCAGGAAAGTTTAAGCAGAACAATTTTTCCGTTGGGAAAATTTACCAAAACTGAAATCAGGGAATTGGCTGTAAATTATGATCTTAAAACTGCTAATAAACCTGACAGTCAGGAAATTTGTTTTGTTGCCGACAATAATTATGAAAGATTCTTACGCGAAAGAATTCCAGATGTTATTGATAATGTTAAAAAAGGTGAAATGATTTATAAAGGGGAAAAGGTCGGTGATCATAAAGGTATTCCTTTTTATACAATAGGCCAGCGTAAGGGGCTTGGAATTGCAATGGGGAAACCTGTTTATGTAAAAAAAATTGATCATGAAGCCAATACAATTGAAATCGGAGATAAAGAAGATTTAATGCAGGATGTACTGGAAGCTGAAGATGTTAATTATGTAAGTATGGATAAACTTAATCCCGGCGATGTTATAATATGTAAAATCAGATATAACGATAAAGGCGCTCCGGCACAGGTACTGGAATCCGGTGAAAATACATTTAAAGTAAAATTTCTTCAGCCAGCAAGCGCAATTACACCTGGCCAATCAGCTGTAATTTATGATGAAATGGGATACGTTTTAGCCGGCGGAATAATTAAATCCGGGCAATAATATTTATAAACATAAAACCAATTCTATAATATTTCATATGAGGGGGAAAATGAAATATATTATTGATCTAACCGCGGTATTTATTTTATTATTATTTGTTTCTCTTTCTGCACAGACACAGGAAGAAATTATTATAAATAATAATTTGAAGATTATCCCGATTACAGAAAATACATACCGCCATGTTTCAAATCTTAACTTTAACGGCTACATTGTTCCATGTAACGGATTATTATTTATTGATAATAACGAATGCCTTGTTGTTGATACTCCGCCTGATGACAGTTTAACGATTAATTTGATAGGCTGGATTAAAAAAAACAAAAAAGTGAAAATAATAGGTATTGTAGCGACTCATTGGCACAATGACTGCGCCGGCGGGCTTCAGGCTTTTCATAGTGAAAATGTTCCCTCTTACTCTTTGAAATTTACAAGAGACACTTTAATGATTCAAAACTTGCCAGCACCAGAAAATATATTTACTGATTCGATGAAAATTAAAGTAGGCGGTAAATTTGCGGAATTGTATTATCCCGGACCTGGGCATGCAAAAGATAATATAGTTGTATGGCTCGAAGATGAAAAAATATTATTCGGTGGATGCCTTGTAAAAGAATTCAAATCGAAGTCCATAGGCTATATAGGAGATGCTGATTTAAATCTTTGGGACAAATCTTTGGAAAAAGTAAAAAACAAATTTAATGATGCTAAAACCATTATACCCGGACACGGGGATACCGGAAACCTTGAGCTGATTGACAAATCTATAAAAATAGTTTTAAACTATAAAAACAAAAAATGACCGCTTAACTTATAATTAAGAAAGAGATTAAATTTTAATTAATTCGAAAAAGTGTTTTATTAAGCACTACACTTTTAAAGAAAAATATTTTAATTTATTCTACATTAAAAATTATCCATGTTAAAGGAGGCCAAGTTCGAGCGCTACGGAATTGAAAACGGTGCATTAAATGCAAAAGTACTCCTTCTGAATCAAAGTTATGAGCCGCTGACTATTTGTAATGTAAAAAAAGCAATTATACTTATGGTTCTTGGTAAAGCAGAAATGGTAGTCGATAAAAAGGATAAGGTTATTAGATCAGTAACTGAAAATTTCCCATGGCCGAGTATTATCAAACTTAATACGTATAGAAAAGTACCTTATAAAAAAATCATTCTAACTCGAAAAAATATTTTAAGAAGAGACGGGCACAAATGCGCTTACTGCGGACGCGGTGATTTGACTTTAACAATTGACCATATAATTCCCAAAGCAAGAGGGGGAGAAGACACCTGGGAAAACCTCGTGGCAGCTTGCCTTAAATGCAATAATAAAAAGGGGAATAAAACTCCGGAAGACGCTGGTTTAAGTTTAAGGTTAAAACCGTATACTCCAAATCATATTATGTTTATTAGAAACTCCCTCGGAAGAATGGATGAAACTTGGAAATCTTATCTTTTTCAATCATAATTTATCCCATATTCCTCTAAAAGTAATAATGTTTAATTCCGAAAATTCATTTTTTTCATTATCTTTAATGTTGTTTTATTGATATTAAGCATTTCAATTAGGGATCGTCGTTTTTGTATAAAATCAAATTAAACCATTTTGAAGGTCCTTTAGATCTTCTTTTGTTTTTTATCCGCCGCGATGAATTGGATATTTATGATATTCCAATTTCATACATTACAAGCGAATTCATTAAATACATGGAATTTATTGAACAGCTTGATCTTGAAACCGCGGGAGATTTTATTCTGATGGCTTCTACTTTAATGCAGATTAAAGCGCGCATGCTTCTGCCAAGAAAAATTGATGAAAAGGGGGAAGAAATAGATCCGCGCGCTGATCTCGTAAAAGCGCTGCTTGAGTTTAAAAGATATAAAGAAATGTCCGAAGAACTTTCTTATTACGAATCAAATCAAAGAAAAGTAAATTATAGAGGCAACTTTTCAGCGGATTATAGAGAATCAATGCCCGAATATTCAACCTTATTAAAGAATATTACAATATACGATCTTATAAAAGCATTTAAACAGGCTATGATGGAAAAACCGCCCGAGCCTGTTCATAATATCAAAAAATTAAATGTAACTATAGACGAACAAATAGTTTATATATTAAACAGGTTAAAATTAGAAAAAAGCTTTTCCTTTGTTTCCCTGCTAAAAGATTTTAAGGAAAAAATAAGAATAGTCGTTACGTTTATCGCGCTTCTTGAATTAGTGAAAATGGGGAGAATAGGATTAAGAGAATCGGAAGAATTTAACCAATTTGAATTATACGGAATTGAAGAAAATGGAGAAAATCTACAACTCAATAATTGAGGCTTTGATATTTGCGTCCGATGAATCTATTCACGCCTCTGAAATTATAAATGCTATTAAAGAAATTGACGGCGATGATACTGAAATTAATGCAAAAGACGTTGACGCTGCGGTTGATGAAATAAATAAATATTTTGAAGATAATGACAGGTCGTTTCAGATTGTTAGAATCGCAAACGGTTATACCTTTGCCACTAAACTTGAATACGCAAAATATGTAGGCTTCTTATCCTCAGAAAAAAGTAAAAGAAGATTAAGCCAGGCGGCGCTTGAAACACTAGCTATTATTGCTTATAAACAGCCAATAACCAAACCCGAACTTGAGCAGATACGAGGCGTTAATACCGATTATATGATTAATACACTGCTTGAAAAAAATCTTATTACAATTAAAGGAAGAGCTGAAACTATTGGCCGGCCTCTTTTATATTCCACCACGGATGAGTTTCTTAAGTATTTCGGTTTGAATACAATTGCCGATTTGCCCAAACCCCGCGAGATTGAAGAGATAATGCAGGATGAGGATTTTCTGGAACAGAAAAGAAAAATTATGATGAATGAAATAGAAGAAATTATTGAAAACGAAACAGATATGAGCGGGGAGGAAAATGACTCGATTGAATAAATATTTATCCGAATGCGGAATCGCATCTCGAAGAAAATCCGAAGAACTAATTCTGCAGGGCAGGGTCAGCGTTAACGGATATCCCGTAATTGATTTGGCTACTCAAATTGATCCTGATAAAGATATTGTACAGCTCGACGGTGAAAAAATTAAATCGGCAAAAAAACTATATTTCCTGCTGCATAAACCCAAAGGCGTAATTACATCAACAATGGATGAGAAAAACAGGAAAACGGTTGTCGATCTTATAAATACAAGAGAAAAAATATTTCCGGTTGGAAGATTGGATTATAATACTACGGGAGTTCTTCTTCTAACAAACGACGGCGAGTTCACAAATTTTATTACTCATCCCCGCAATAAAATTCCGCGCGAATATTACGCTACGTTGAACAAACCTTTGGAAGAAGACGATAAAAATCAGCTGTTAAAAGCGATTTATCTGGACGGGAAAAAAGGTAAGTTTAATGAGCTTACTTTTACTTCAACTTCAAATCATAAACATGTAAGGGTTGTTACCGTTGAAGGAAGAAATCATTTCGTGAAAAATATGTTCTCGGCGTTAGGGTATTTCGTTTCTAAATTGGAAAGAAAAAGTTTCGGACCTTTTGATGTTAAAGATATTCCTGCAGGAGCATATAGGCCATTAACTGAAAAAGAAATTAAAAGTTTTTATAAAAAATATGCGTAATTGTCTACTCTACATATTCTTATTTACCATAATTATATCTGCTCAAATAAGCGCTCAGAAAGACTCTGTTAAAATTAAATCCCAGTCCTCAGGATTTTTTTCTTTAAATGAATTAAGAAATCAATTGGACGATACCTTTGCAGATCCGAATTTTAACAATGCGGTTTGGGGTGTATTTGTTAAATCGCTTAAAACAGGCGATGTTATTTATAAAAAGAATCAGGATAAATTATTTATACCGGCCTCATTAATGAAATTGTTTACTTCGGCTTCTTCATTACTTCTTCTTGGTTCCGATTTTTCCTATCAAACCGATATTTACAGCGACGGTGTAATTGAAAACGGGATATTAAAAGGTAATCTTATAATCCGAGGCTCAGGCGATCCTACAATTTCAGGACGTTTTACTGAAAAAGAAAATGAGCAGATATTTAATGACTGGGCAGATACACTTCTAAACAAAGGTATTAAGATTATTGAAGGGAATATTATAGGTGATGATAACATTTTTGATGATCTCGGTCTGGGTAACGGCTGGTCGTGGGATCTTCAGAATAAATGGTTTGCGGCACCTTCCGGAGCGCTTTCGTTTAACGAAAACCTAATTGAAATTACTGTTGCGCCTTCAAAAATAAATTTTCCCGCCGATTTAAGTTTTTCTCCATCAACCAGACTTTTTTCATTCGCTAATAAAATTATTACGGTTGAAGACGGATATAACGAAGATATTGAAATTTATAAAAAACCGGGATCAGAAATATTTACTTTAGTCGGTACGATTAAAGAAAACTCAAATCCTGTAAAAGTTTTTGCGCCTGTTGATAATCCAACGCAGTTTTCAGTTTCGGTGTTTAAAGATATACTTGAATCAAAAGGAATTGTTTTAGACGGGTATCCGGCTGACATTGATGAAATAAATATTGAACTAAATTATAGGGAATATGAATTACTTTTTTCACATATCTCTTATTCAATGAAAGATATAATTTATGAACTAAATAAAAAAAGCAATAATTTTTATGCCGAGCAGCTCTTAAAAACTTTGGGGCATGAAATTTATAATTACGGTACAACTGAAAACGGAGTAAAAGCATGTAAGGAATTATTTAAAGTAATGGGAATAAATCCGGAAAATATGGTTTATGCCGATGCCTCAGGTTTATCACGCTTAAATTTAATTACACCGAAACAAGTTGTAAACCTGCTTGAATACATGTATAAAAGCGATGAGTTTAATTCGTTTTATGAATCGCTTCCAATTGCGGGAATGGACGGAACACTAGCAGCAAGAATGAAAAAAACAAAAGCCGAAGGCAAGGTAAGAGCGAAACCTGGATTGCTGAGCGGAGTTAGGGCTTTAGCAGGATATTTAAAAACTGCGGATAATGAACCTTTCGCGTTTTCTATTATTGTAAATAATTATTTGGTGCCTTCTAATTTGGCAAATTATATTCAAGATTTAGTATGTTTGAAACTCGTAAATTTTTCAAGAAGTCAATAAGTTTAACAAGGAGGAATTTTGGAAAGCAATATTCAGCAGGATATGAATGCGTTGATTAAAAGACGGCATGAGGAATTGCAGGAACTTAAAAATGGAAATCATGAAACCTATGCCTACAGTTATGATGTAGATAATTATTCGAAAAATATAAAAGATAATTATGAGTCGCTGGAAGCAAAAGATGTTTCTATTGCGGGCAGAATTATGGCAATTAGAAGAATGGGTAAAGCTTCATTTACTCACATTCAGGATAAAGAAGGCAGGATTCAAATATATTTAAAGAAAGATGAAATTGGTGATGAAGCGTATGATGTATTTAAACTCCTAGACATAGGCGATATTATCGGCGTAACAGGATATGTATTCAAAACAAAAACCGGCGAGACTTCGGTTCATGTTAAATCAATGAAACTATTGGCTAAATCAATTAGACCAATACCTATCGCTAAAGAAACTACGGACGAACAGGGTAACAAAATTATTCACGACCAATTTACTGATAAAGAACTTCGCTATCGTCAAAGGTACGTTGACTTAATTGTAAATCCCGAAGTAAAAGAAGTTTTTATTCTGCGCTCCAAAATTGTAACGTCGCTTAGAAAATTTTTGGACGGAAAAGGATATTTTGAAGTTGAAACGCCTGTTCTTCAAACATTATACGGCGGTGCTGCCGCGCGTCCTTTTGTTACTCATCATAACGCGCTTGATATGAAATTATATATGCGAATTGCCGATGAATTATATCTTAAAAGATTAATTGTCGGCGGCTTCGATGGTGTTTATGAAATCTCGAAAGATTTTAGAAATGAAGGAATTGATAAAACTCATAATCCTGAATTTACCATGCTCGAACTTTATGTGGCATATAAAGATTATGAATGGATGATGGATTTTGTTGAATCTATGGTTCGTTATGTTTCAATGGAAGTATTCGGAACAACTAAATTTTTAATTGAAGGAAATGAAGTTGATTTCGGACCAAGATGGCAGAGAATATCAATGACAGACGAGCTAAAAAAAGTTACAGGTATTGATGTACTTGAAGATACAACCGAAGAAATCAAAAAAATGCTGAAAAGCAAAGGTGTTACCGTTACAGGTAAAGAAAGCAAGGGAAAACTTATCGACGAACTTTTTGAAGTTACAATTCAGGATAGTCTAATTCAGCCCGCATTTATTGTTGATTACCCCGTTGAATTATCGCCTTTGGCGAAACAGCATAGATCGAAACCAGGACTCGTAGAAAGATTCGAAGGATTTGTTCTGGGCAGGGAAATATGCAACGCATTCAGCGAACTGAATGATCCAATTGATCAGATGAATAGATTTATGGATCAGAATAAAATGCGCGATGAAGGTGACGACGAGGCGCATCAGATTGACGAAGATTATGTTAAAGCGCTTGAATATGGAATGCCGCCTACGGCAGGGTTGGGTATTGGAATCGATAGACTTGTTATGCTACTTACAAATCAGCCCTCAATTAGAGATGTAATTTTATTCCCTCATATGAGACCGAATAAATAAATGATTAGCCGAAATGTTTGATGAAATTATTCAGAGTAATTATATCATTTTTTTTTATAATAGTTTTTTCAAATGTTTCGGCTCAATTATTACCGAATGACAGTCTTAAAATAAATTTAAGAAATATTAATTTACCGCATCCCGAAACTAATTACCTGTCATTATCAATACTAGCCGCTTCTTCAATTACTTCAGGATTATTGCTTCATAATTATCAATACAATTCATGGTGGTCAAATAATACAAATAATTTTAAGATTATTAATTCGTTAAATAGAAATAATTGGATCAATAAAGCGGGAAAGTTTTATTCAACGAATTTAATAGCTCATTTTTATTCGGCTTCTCTTGAATACTCAGGCATTGAATATGAAAAAGCTACTATCTATTCTGCCGTTATTGCTTTTGCTTATGGGTTGTACATAGAATCTTACGACGGATTTGCGCCTTCTTACGGGTTTAATGCATCGGAAATAGTGTTTAATGCTTTTGGCGCAGGCTATGTTTTAGGACAATATTATATTCCTGAATTAAAAAATTTTCAGCCTAGAATTAGTTATTATCCTTCCAACGCTTATTCAAATAACAGTATTAAAAATAAAAATATATTTTCTGATTTCGGCGGGCAAAAGTACTGGATGGGAATAAGAGTTGAAAATTATTTACCGGATAAAATTGCCGATTACTGGCCTTCATTCTTAATGGTCTCAGTCGGCATGGGTACAAATAATTACGACGCTAATAATTCTGGATATGATTTATTTGTAGCTCTTGATATTGACGCTGAAGCAATTCCACTTTACGGAAGTTTCTGGCAATTTCTGAAAAACACTCTGAACTACCTGCATTTTCCTATGCCAGGAATTAGAATTACACCAAATACAGCGGCATTTTTATTATGCTACTGAGTATTCACTCTTGAAGTATTAGGTTTTTATCCCTACTTTTGCCTTAGTTTAATCAAGGATATTTAATGAAAAAAAATAAAATTGGATATACATTCGTATTTGTGATACTTATTATCGGCATAACCTTGGGAATGCAGATACAGAATCTTTTCTCAAGCGATAATTTAAGAGAAAACCTGCTTAAGTTTAATGATGTATTAACGTTCGCCTCAAAATATTATTATCAAGATGTTGATTCACAGAAAATGGTTGAATCGGCAATTAACGGAATGCTCGAAGACCTTGACCCGCACAGCGTTTATCTTCCGCCTGTAAAACAAGAAGAAGCTGAAGAAGATTTTAGAGGCAGCTTTGTAGGAATCGGTATTGAATTTCAAATTATTAATGATACAATTACAGTTGTCTCTCCGATTACAGGCGGACCAAGTGAAATGGTTGGCATTATGGCAGGAGATAGATTAGTACAAATTGACGGTGAAAGCTGTATTGGTTTTAAAAATAAAGATGTGTTCAAAAGTCTTCGCGGTGAAATTAATACAATGGTAAAAGTTGCCGTATTCAGACCTTCTAATTATAAAATTATTGATTTTAATATTAGGCGTGATAAAATCCCTCTTTATTCCGTTGATGCTTCTTTGATGTATGACGGCACTACTGGTTATATAAGTATTTCCAAATTCGCTGAAACAACTACATCTGAATTATATAAAGCGCTTGTGGATTTGACCAGCAAAGGGATGAAAAAACTTGTTCTTGATTTAAGAAATAATCCTGGCGGACTTTTAGGTCAGGCTCAGCAGGTAGCGGATTTATTTATTGGCGGCGATAAAATGATTGTTTATACAGAAGGACGCTATGATAAATTTAATGAACAGCTTTACGCTTCTAATAATTATCCTTTCGAGAATATTCCATTAATTGTTCTTGTAAACAGAGGTAGTGCTTCTGCAAGTGAAATTGTATCCGGCGCGGTTCAGGATTGGGACAGAGGTCTAATTATTGGTGAGACAACCTTTGGCAAAGGCCTTGTGCAAAGAGTATTTAAATTGCCGGATAATTCAGCTGTTAGAATAACCATATCGAAATATTTCACACCTTCTGGAAGAGCCATTCAAAGAGATTATGAAAATAAAGAAGAATATTATTCCGAAATTTATCACCGTGAGGAAAAAGAAGGCGAAAATATTGATCATACTGCCGAAGCGGATTCAACCAAACCTGTCTTTAAAACAAAAGGCGGAAGAACGGTATTCGGCGGTGGCGGAATCACGCCTGATGTTTTGGTTTCTTCGGGTAAGATTTCCGATTTCTCAATTGAACTAAGAAGAAGCAACATTTTTTATCAGTTTATAAGAAACTATATGGACTTAAATGGGGAGAGAATTAAAAGCGTTTATTTAGACGACCTTTATAAATTTAAAAATGATTTTGTAGTTGATGAAAAATTACTCGAAGATTTTATTGCATTTGCAAAAAATCTTGGTGTAGAATATAAAGAATCTGATTATAATGAAGATAAAGATTTTATCAGCTCTAGAATTAAAGCATATATTGCCAGGGACATTTGGAAAAACGCCGGCTGGTATTATGTTTTACTTGACGATGATAAACAATTTCAAAAAGCAATGATTTCATTCGGCGAAGCAGAATCAATGGCCGGCTTAAAATAATTGTGATATTTGGCATGAACTTTAATTAAAAATAATATTATTATTAAAAAACACAATGACAGAAGATAAATTATTCCCGTATTTGGATACTTTCCCTAAAATTGATGATAGTGTATTTTTAGCATCAGGCGTAAAAATTATCGGGGACGTGGATATCGCAGAAAACTCCAGCGTTTGGTACAATACGGTAATCCGCGGCGACGTGCATTACGTTAAAATTGGCGAAAGAACTAATATTCAGGACTGTTCAATGCTTCATGTAACCAACGGTAAATATCCTTTAAATATTGGAAATAAAGTTACCGTAGGACATAGCGCGGTTTTGCACGGCTGCACAATAGAAGACCTGACGTTAATTGGAATGAACGCGACCGTACTTGACGGCGCAGTTGTGCAAACAAAGTCCATGGTGGCTGCCGGAGCCGTAATTAGACCGCATTTTATTGTGCCTACCGGTAAACTTGCAGCAGGCGTGCCCGCCAAAATTGTAAGAGATTTAACAAAAGAGGAAATGGAGGAATTCGAGAAATCTGCAGACAGATATTTAGAATATACCCGGCTTACGATTAAATCGCTTAATACTAAACAAATAAAAAAAGTTAATGAGAATTAAATTCTGGGGTACGCGGGGTTCAATTCCCGTACCCGGTAAAAATACTTTAAAGTACGGCGGAAATACTCCGTGTATAGAAATTTATAACGGCGGAGATGAAATTACTATAATTGATGCCGGCTCTGGAATCAGGGAACTCGGAATCGAAATCATAAAAAATCCTTTAATAAAAAAAATAAACATACTCATTTCTCATTTCCATTGGGATCATATTCAAGGTCTCCCTTTTTTTACTCCCATTTACAATAAAGATTATGAAATTAACTTTTATTCAAGCAGAAAAAAAATTGTACCGAATGAAAATATTTTTGATGTGTTAATGCAGCCATTGTTTTTTCCGGTTACAAAAAAAGTACTTAACGCCAAAATTAATTTTCACGGAATAAAAGAAGGGGAAAGTTTTAATATTAACGGATTTGAAATCAGCACTGTTAAAACACATCACTCGCTTGGTACTGTTTCTTTTAAATTATCAAATGATAAGGTGAAATTTGTATATCTAACCGACAGTGAAATATTTTACGACGCGGATAATAATGATCCGGATATTAATCTTATAAAGAAACATAATTCGGATATTATTGATTTCTGTCGCGGATGCAATTACCTGGTTCACGATACAATGTATTCAATTAAAGATTTTAAAGAAAAAGTAGGCTGGGGACATTCGAATAATATTTCGGCCGCCATTCTTGCCGCGGCATCTGATTCTGAAAACCTAATGCTTTTTCATTATGAACCCAGGTACACGGATAAAATGATTGATTCGCTTCTTTCGGAAACTAAAAAGTTTATAAAAAAAATGAATTATAATTTTAAATGTGCTGCCGCCAAAGATTATATGGAAATTAAAATATAATTTGTGATTTTTTTCACCTGCAAATGTTGAAAATATATGATTAAAAATTTATCAGTATACTCATCAAAAGGAATTCGTCTTAATAAAACAGCAATTCATAAAATTGTATCTTTATTGAAAGATGATTTGAAATTTTGTGTAGAATCGCTTCAGTTTAACTTTGTTCTTGGTGAAGAGATTCATAAAATCAACAAAAAGTATTTGAAGCATGATTTTACAACCGATATTATTACCTTTAATTATTCAGGCAAATTTGATAACTTAGACGGTGAAATATTTATTTCTGTTGACGACGCTCTGCGGAACTCTAAAAAATATGAGATTACTCTCGATAATGAAATAACGCGGCTTGTTATTCATGGAATTTTACATATGTTAGGTTATGACGATATTAAACCTGCAGATAAGAGAAAAATGAAAATTGAAGAGGATAGACTTGTAAATCTGTTCTCAAAAAAATTAAAAGAAAGTATTGCCCTATATGCCAACTAAAATTGTAGAAGTTTTAGCAAAAATACTTGACGGTTTGAATAAAAACTTCACTCTTGAAGAAGTAAATTTATCACTGGTTAAAAATAAAGAATTCGACCAGCAGACAGTAGGAGTTGCATTCAGTCTTGTTTACGACAAAGTTTTAAGCAATAAATTAAATCCTAAAAAAAGAAAAAAAATCTCCAACAATTTCAGAATATTAAGCGAAGAAGAAAAAGACTCTCTGGGATTGGAAAATTACAACTACCTAATGCATCTTTATAACGTCGGATTACTTACATCTACAGATGTTGAGACAATTCTTGAACAGGTCGGGCTTTTCCCCGACAACACCGTTACAAAAGAAGATATTAACTGGATTATCCTTATTTCTTTGATTGATTTTAATTCGGAAATTCCTCCGGGCAGCAGAATATTATTATATTCTTCTGATACAATTAATTAAATATCTTTAAATTTTATTTCCTTAATATTTTTTATAATTGGAAGAATTAAATATTTATGATTGATAATATAATTGATTCTTTTCTTCTTGAACTTTCCGGCGTAAAAAGATCTTCCGATAAAACTATTCAAGCTTATTCAAATGATTTGCACCAATTTCAAAAGTTTTTAAAAGAAAAAAACATAAATGATTTAAAGTCGATATCCGAAAGAGTAGTCCGCTTATATTTAATGAAGATGAACGGTGATGAATTAGCGAAAACTTCAATTTCAAGAAAGCTTTCTGCATTACGTAAATTTCTGGATTATTGCGTGCGTGAAAAATATATTGATCTCAATCCTGCAAAACAAATCTCTAATCCTAAGACAAAAAGAAGCCTGCCCGAAACTATAAGTCTTGACTCTTTTAAGGAAATTATTAAATTGAATTTCAAAGGTGAAAATGACTTTAAGAAACTGTTGACTGTATTAATCTTTGAATTATTATACGGATGTGCATTGCGTGTGTCAGAACTTTGCGGATTAAATGTGGGAGATATTGATTTCAACAGAGAATCAATTAGAATTCTGGGAAAAGGATCAAAAGAAAGAATCATTCCTGTTAGTAGAAAATCAATAATGGTATTAAAAGAATATAATAAGCTTAGACAATCGTTTGCTTTCGGCGATCCTTTGCTGGTAAACGAAAAAGGAGATAGAATAAATGCCCGTCTTGTGCAAAGACAGGTAAAAAAGTATATTTCCGAAGTTTCAGATATTCTTAAAAAAAGTCCTCACGTTTTAAGACATTCAGCCGCAACGCATATGCTTGATGAAGGTGCCGATCTTCTTGCCGTTAAAGAAATACTCGGTCATGAAAATTTATCTACAACGCAAATCTATACTCATGTTAGTATAGAAAGATTAAAAAAAACACATAAATCAGCTCACCCAAAATCATAAGGAGTTGTTATGAACATTCAAATAACATCAAGAAAGTTCAGAGCAAAAGATTCTCTAAAACTATTTATAAGCGATGAAGTAAAATCTCTTGAGCGATTTAACGATCAAATTAGGGAGGCAAATGTTATTCTTAGTTTTATGCATCAGAAAGACAGCGTAAAAACTGCGGAAATAAATTTAAAGCTGCCTGGAAAATCTATTACTGTTAATGAAACATCCGATGACTTTTATAAATCTATTAATTCCGCAACAGGTAAATTGGCTCGTCAATTAAAGAAAATTAAAACTAAGAATATCTCCAAAAAAAGATAATGAAGGTCAACGAAAAAAATATTACCCGTAAAGAGAGCTTATCTGTTGAATTATTTTACGCTAAAACTAAGGACAGATTTAAACTAAAACTGATTACTCCTAAGTGGGGGTTCGATAGAACCATAGTTGATCAAAATTTACACAGACCCGGTTTAGCATTAGCCGGGTTTGTTGATTTATTCAGTTATAATAGAATCCAGATTTTTGGTAATACAGAAATGCGTTATCTTGATAAACTGTCGAACGGTGACAGGCTGACGGCATTGGAAAGATTGTTTAAATTCGATCTTCCTTGTTTTATAATTACCGACAAAAATAAACCTCATTCTGAAATGCTTGAACTGGCCGAGAAATATCAAGTTTCAATTTTCTGTACGGAAGATTCTACAACCAAACTTGTTTACCTTGTTTCGGATTTACTTGATGATCATTTTGCCCCTCAGCTGGTTCTTCACGGGTCATTTGTCGATGTATACGGAATCGGGATGCTGTTTGTTGGTAAATCAGGAATAGGAAAGAGTGAAGTCGCGCTCGACCTAGTAGAGAGAGGACACCGATTAGTTGCCGACGATGTAGTAATTTTCACTAAAAAAGGGGAAGGAATATTAATGGGTTCCGGAACCGAATTAGCAAAACATTTTATGGAAGTAAGAGGAATAGGAATTATCGACGTCAAAAGCATGTTCGGCGTGCGTGCAATTCGATACCAGAAAAGACTTGAAGTCGTAATTGAACTTGAATTATGGGACGATAAATCGGAATATACAAGAACCGGGCTCGACAATAAAAATGTAAATTTAATGGGAGTAGAAATTCTTAATATAAAACTTCCTATATTGCCGGGAAAAAATATTACGGTTATTTCTGAAGTAATAGCGTTAAATTATCTTCTTAAACATTACGGTTATGACGCCGCAAAAGTATTCCAGGATAACCTCACGGAAAAAATTAATAATAAAACAAAAGGAAAAAATCCGGATAGAATGGTGGACTATTTTGAACATGATTTTGAATAAATTTTATTTTAATAGAATAACCTTGACTTATAAAAGTCCATTTATTATCTTCGCAACCGAATTCATATGAAAAATTTTTATTATTTCTCAAATACAAAGCTTAAATTCGTCGAAATACACAATTTTTATAAAAAATTTGTATTTCTGATCGTTTTCTTTTCATTTGTTTCCTCTTTTTTAATTTTCGGAGTCTATTTTGTTGCAAAACAAATTATAAACCCGAATGCTGAAAATGCGGAACTTCAAGCTGAAAATTTAATTCTTAAAAAGAAACTTGACGAGTATGTTTCAAGTTTTAATGAATTTGATAAAAAGCTGAACAACATCTCTGAAAAGAATAATGAACTGCGATTGATTACAAACCTTCAGCCAATCTCAAATGAGGAGAGGAAGTTGGGTTCGGGCGGTTCAATATTTGAAAATTTTAATCCTTCAACAAATAACGACTTAAAATCTCTTTTGGAAACACTTGACTCGTATTCTGAAAAACTATCGTTAAAAATGGATTTTGAATTAAACAATTACGGCGAAATTAAAAGAAAACTTGATAATAATATCAAATTGTTTGACGCAATTCCTGCTATAAATCCTACAACAGGCCCTATAGGCGACAGGTTCGGAATGAGAATGCATCCTATCTTAAAAATCAAAAGAATGCACAGCGGACTTGATATAGTCGCAAACACCGGTACAAAGGTTTACGCTCCCGGAAGCGGAATGGTTGATTTCGTTGGATATAGAGGCGGTTACGGCTTAACCGTTGAAATTGACCATGGATTCGGTTATAGAACTATCTATGCGCATTTAAAAAAAGCATTAATCAAAAAAGGTGTTAAGGTTAAACGAGGTGACGAAATTGCGCTTTCCGGACAATCCGGTCAGCTTGCTACCGGCCCTCATCTGCATTATGAAGTACGCCATAACGGCATAGCATTAAATCCTAGAAATTTTATATATGACGATGTAAATCTTTTCGATATTGTTGAAGCTGAAAACGAAACCGAAAAGTAATTTATTCTGGAGTAAAACCACATGATTTGGACAGTAGAATTAGCATCATATTTAGATGATGCGCCCTGGCCGGCAACTAAAGATGAACTTATTGATTATGCCGATAGGATCGGGGCACCGCTTGAAGTCCTCGAAAATTTAAAAGAATTAGAAGATACTGAAGAACCCTACGAAACTATAGAAGATATATGGCCGGATTACCCGAGCGATGAAGATTTCTTCTACAATGACGACGACGATTATAGTTAACTTCTTTTGGTATAAGTATGAATAATTTTGGCGAAGAAATTTACGGCCAGACGAAAGCTATTGAAAATCTTCGCAGAATATACGAATCCCGAAAGATTCCTCATGCTTTATTATTTTATGGAAATGAAGGCGTTGGAAAACATTTTACGGCAGTTGAGTTTTTAAAACTGCTTAATATTGACGTATCCAGGAATAAAAATGCAGAGTCGTTAATTAAAATCTCTAAACTTTATGAACCTTATGTAAAGTATGTTTTTCCATTGCCTAGAGGCAAAGGGGAGACAAATGAACATACAGCGACTGAAAAACTTCCTCCCGAAATAATTGAACAAATTAGCTCTGAGATTTTAAAAAAATCAAAAAATCCTTATTACAATTTTACTATTGAAAAAGCCAACAATATAAAAATCAGCAGTATAAGAGATATAAGAAAGTTTGTTTCTTATAATTTTGATGATGTAAATTATAGAGCAATTCTTATTTCGGATGCGCATAAAATGAACACGGAAGCGCAGAACGCTCTTCTAAAAAACCTTGAAGAACCTCCGCCGGGAATAATTTTTATTTTAATGACACCTTATAAAGATCAATTGCTTCCAACAATTGTCTCTCGCTGCTGGCAGATAAATTTTAGTCCGCTTATCCCCGAAACTATTGAAAATATTTTACTTAAATATTTTGAAATGAATAAGTTCGAGGCAAAAAAGGTTTCCAATTTTTCAAACGGATCAGTCACTGAAGCTGTAAGATTACTTGAAAAAGATTTTGACGAACTGCTAAATAAAACCATAACAATACTGCGTTATTCTTTCGGGAAAAGGTACAACACTGCTATAACCGCATTAAATGAAATTTCATCAGGTAAATCACCGGAATCGTTTAACCAAATATTATTTCTTATTAGCAACTGGTTTAATGATGTTAATAAAAACCGATACGGCAAAGATGAAAATTATCCGGCTGAATATATTGAAACGCTATCAAAATTTAATGAAAAATTCAGCGATTTAGACCTGACAGATATTATCCGCAAATTAAATTTTTTAGAAAGTTCAACGGACAAGAATGTCAACTTGAATCTTATATCTCTTAATATTATATTGGAACTAGCGTCTATTGCAAAGAGGTAATTAGTGTATCATCTCGATCTAACATTTTTAAAAGGTGAAAATATCACCGTTGATCCGAAAGAAACTGAAAATAAGTTTAAAAATATGATTGCGGATGAAATGTGCTGCAATTATCATAATATAAGCGGATGTCTAGCCTGTAGCGTTGATCATACCTTTGAACCCCCTTTTGACGAAAGAAAAATTGTTGAAGCCGAATCAAAAGGACTTCTTGGCCATCACTTCTGTGAATTAACTGAAAATGATAATAATATTTATTCTATTGGCGATATGGTAATTGTCGATATTGAAGGTTTTTCGGAAATTGCGCGTATTGTTGAAACAGGTGAAATTGTTAAGGTAAAAAGACAAAAATTCGGGTTCTATGGTGAAGATTTGCCTAAAGTTCTTAGGAAAAGCAGCGACCAGGACATGGATATATATAGAGAAAACCTGATTGCGGAATCAAAAGCCCGCCCGATTTTCAGAAACAACGTGGAAAAATACTCTTTGAATATGAAACTGGTTGATGTACATTTCCAATTCGATAAAAAGAAATTGTATTTTTTCTATACTTCTGACGGCAGAGTCGATTTTAGAGAATTAGCAAAATCATTGGCGTCTGAGTTTAAAACAAGAATAGAATTAAGACAGATGGGCGTTAGAGATGAAGCAAAACGGATCGGCGGACTTGGTACATGCGGCCGTGAGTATTGCTGCTCGTCGTTTATGAATAATTTTAAAAAAATAACGACTCAAGTTGCCAATCAGCAGAATACGTCGGCAAACATATCAAAACTAAGCGGTCCATGTAGTAAATTAAAATGCTGCCTTTGTTTTGAAGTTGACGAAAATTAAATCCCGCAGTAAACATGTCTCAGTATTTTTAGATATTATTATCTAACTTCAATTATTATTTTAAAATCGAAATTGAGGGTATAATGAAAAAAGTAGTTATTGTTTCAGCTAAAAGAACCGCAGTCGGAGCTTTTCAAGGCGCATTGTCATCAATTAATGCAACAAAACTTGGTTCTATTGCTGTCAGCTCTGTTTTAAATGAATCTGGAATTGATAAAAATATTATAAACGAAGTAATAATGGGAAATGTGCTTTCAGCTGGTACAGGGCAGGCTCCGGCAAGACAGGCGGCTATTTATTCTGGTTTGCCAGAAAGTGTCGAATGTTTAACGATAAATAAAATGTGCGGAAGCGGGCTTAAAGCCGTAATGCTTGCAGAGCAGTCAATTAAATGCGGTGATGCTGAAATTGTTATTGCGGGAGGAATGGAAAGCATGTCTAATGCTCCATATCTAATTCCAAAAGCTAGAAACGGATTTAGATTAGGTCACGGCGAAATAATTGATTCAATGATTAAGGACGGTCTTTGGGATGTTTATAATGACTTTCATATGGGAAACTGCGCCGAATCATGCGCGCGTGATTTTAAATTTACACGGGAGCACGTTGATGAATTTGCCGTTAATTCCTATAAAAAAGCTCTAAAAGCTCTGGAAGATAATGTATTTGTGGATGAAATAGTCAAGGTTACAATACCTGGTAAAAAAGGAGACATAATTGTTGATAAAGATGAAGAGCCTGGAAATGTCCGCTTTGATAAGATTTCGTCATTAAGACCTGTATTTGAAAAAGACGGAATTGTTACCGCCGCAAATGCTTCAAGTATTAATGACGGTTCAGCTGCACTTTTAATTATGTCCGAAGAAAAAGCTCTTGAATTAGGGTTGAAACCCCTTGTAGAAATCGTTGCTCAAGCATCAGCGGCAAAAGCTCCAATTGAATTTACGACTGCTCCTGCAGATGCGATTATCAAGGTGCTTAAAAAAGCAAATTTAACAAAGGACGATATTGATTTATTTGAGATAAACGAAGCATTTGCTGTTGTGTCTTTAGCAGTAAATAAAATCCTTGATCTAGATAATTCAAAAATTAATGTGAACGGCGGCGCAATTGCAATCGGACATCCTATTGGAGCAAGCGGAGCACGAATACTCGTAACATTAATTCATGAAATGAAAAGAAGAAATTCTAATTATGGACTTGCATCTCTTTGTATTGGCGGCGGCGAAGCCTCTGCTGTTATTGTAAAAAATTATAATAATTAAAGAGGGTAGAGATGGATATTAAAAATATTGCCGTAATTGGCGGCGGTACAATGGGAAACGGAATTGCGCATGTATTCGCTGCTAATAATTTTCAAGTCTCCTTGGTTGATGTGAAACAAGAATACTTGGATAAGGCTATTTTAACTATTACTAAGAATTTAGATAGACAAGTAAAAAAAGAAGCTATAACTGAAAACGATAAACTTAATGCATTAAATAACTTAAATCCGGTACTAGGAATAAATAATTTAAGTCCTTCTACAGATTTAGTAATTGAAGCTGTTATTGAGAACAAGGAGCTTAAACAAACAATTTTTAAGGAGTTAGAATCTATCATTTCAAAGAATTCTATTTTTGCTTCAAATACATCATCTATTTCAATAACAGAACTTGCATCTGTATGCCGTCCGGATAAATTTATCGGTATGCATTTTATGAATCCGGTACCGGTTATGAAATTAGTTGAAATTATACGGGGATATTCGACAAGCGATGAAACTTACAATATTATTAAGGATTTATCGTTGAAGCTTGGCAAAACACCGGTTGAGGTAAATGATTATCCCGGATTTATATCGAACAGAATATTAATGCCTATGATTAACGAAGCCATATTTTCTTTATACGAAGGCGTAGCAAACGCGGAAGATATTGATACGGTGATGAAACTTGGTATGGCTCATCCGATGGGACCTTTAACGCTTGCAGATTTTATTGGTCTGGATGTATGCCTATCTATCATGGAAGTTTTATATAACGGTTTTAACGATTCAAAGTACAGAGCATGTCCTTTATTAAAAAATATGGTTGCCGCGGGAAAACTCGGCAGAAAATCAGGTGAAGGATTTTTCAAATACAATTAATTACGTTTAACAAACAAAAAGGTCGAAATGCTAATATCGGCCTTTTAATAACAAATAATATGTCGCATAATGTATATTATGTAAACTAATAATATCACCTATTCAAGGTACCCGCCGAATTTCAAATAAAAATAAACTACAATCGCAATAAAAATAAGCCAGATTATCGGCGACCTGGTTTTAGTTTTATGTTTTCTCGCGTAACGGAATTTTAATCTTTTCTTCCTCTTTTCTTCAGTATCATCTTCAGGTTTATAAAACCTGGGTGTATAATCAAATATCCTATGACGAGGTTTTTTCATCAACATTTTATTTTTTATTTTAATTCCGGGTGTTGTTTATAAATTTTAATTTATCGTTTAATACTTTTACTGAAATTTTATCGGCTGATATTAGAGATGCTTCGCCGTCTGTGTGTATATAAAAATCACCGTTTAAACTTATATCAGCTTTTTCAGCCTTGTACATTTTAGCTTCTTTTACGGTTTCCATTTTATTTATTAGTGCCATAGGAAGCTTTTGGAGCAGCTTAAATCTGCTGATAAATTCAATAGTAGTTATATCGAGCAGATTATCATTTATTTTAGCATTAGGCGTTAAATAAAAACCTCCGCCCGAAGAAGTGCCGTTTCCGAATGTTAATAATAACTTTTCCCCTATAATCCTCTCATCCTCAAAACTTAAAGTATAATTAATCGACTTATATTTCATTAAAGCACGTAACACGGCAATTATATATGACGTGATCCCGCTTCCTATTTTTTTATGCTGATTTATATAAGCAACCTGCGCGTCAAATCCTAAACCAAAATTATTGATAAATCTTTTTTTTGTTGAATTAATTTTTCCGTTGCTGTATTCCAGTTCGCATACGTCGCACAAAATATGATTTTCATTTCTAAAGATTATATCAAGACTTTCTTCAATATTTTTAGACATTAACAGATTAAAGGCAAAATCATTTCCAGATCCGATTGGTATTACACCGAGGATTGTTTTTGAACCGGGATCAATGCCGTTTATAATTTCGTTTAAGGTACCGTCGCCGCCGACAGAAACAATCACATCGAATAAATTTTGACGCTCATTTGCGATTAGCGTGGCATGCCCCGGTTTCTCAGTTATAATAATTTCATGAGAAATAGACATCTTATCAAGATAATCTTTAATCTCGGGAAGATGTTTTCTTCCTCTTCCCTTTCCTGAAACGGGATTTATAATAAATAGGTACTTTTTCAAGGGTTAGAGCTATTATATTGTTTGTAATTAATAGTATAAAATCTTGTTATAGAACTAGATAAACATCTGTAGATAGATTTAATTATATCTCAAAAAGAGCTTCAACATAACTTTTTGAATCAAATGTTTGAAGATTATCAATTCCTTCACCGACACCGATATATTTAACCGGAACTTTCTGCTCCGTACAAACCTGAAAAATAACGCCGCCTTTTGCCGTTCCGTCAAGTTTTGTAATTATAAGGCCTGTCAAATCGGCATATTTTGAAAATTCTTTAGCCTGAATAATTGCGTTTTGGCCAGTATTTCCATCTAATACTAAATATACTTCGTTGGGAGCATAATCCAAGACCTTATTCAGAACCTTGTTGATTTTTCTTAATTCTTCCATCAAGTTATTTTTTGTATGAAGTCTGCCCGCTGTATCAATTAAAACTATATCGGCATTATTTTTTTTAGCTATGTTTACCGTATCATAAGCAACAGAAGAAGGATCTGCTCCGTGTTCTTTTTGTACTAATGTGACTCCGGCTCTATCAGCCCATATTTCAAGCTGCTCATTTGCTGCGGCTCTAAATGTGTCGGCAGATCCGATTACGACATTTAAACCGGCCTGTTTATAGTTATATGCTAGTTTTCCAATTGTAGTCGTTTTACCGGCACCGTTCACTCCTATTATTAAAATCACATACGGCTTAAATTTTTCTATCTTTTCGGATTCACTAATTTCATCGTCATATTTACTTAATACTTCCGACAATTCTTTTTTAATTAGTTCGACTATATTTATTTTTGATCTGTCTTTTTCACTCCGGAGCATCTCTTTGGCTTTTTCAATTATTTTCATTGAAGTCTCAACACCAATATCTGAAGATATTAAAATCTCCTCAATTTCCTCCAGTGTAGCATCGTCAATTTTTGCTTTTCCGCTTACAACTTCAGTTATACTGTTTACAAGTTTTTGTCTTGTTTTTGTCAGTCCGCTTTTCAGTTTTTCAAAATTTATATTCTTAAACAGCTTCATTTCTTTTTTTCCATTTTATAGATTCATAACCTCTTATACCGTAACCGATTACTGAAATAAAGCTCATAAATAGACTTAAATTATATAAAAAGCTATACAAGCCCGGAGCAGCCTCAGAAGCATTTAATGTAAGCGCAATTAAAAAGAATCCGATAGTTAATACGGTTATTTTTCCTAAAAGATTTGAAGGGAGCACTTTCCCTATTATTTTGCTTATTATAATACCGCCGATAAATATTATAATATCTCTTAAAATAATAACCCAAAAATAAAATTCAGGAATTTCTCCGATTAAATAAAGTTTTATTACAACGACTCCTATTGCTATTTTATCTGCAAGCGGATCAATTATTTTTCCAAATTCGGTTATTTCATTATATTTTCGGGCTATCCATCCGTCGGCTAAATCTGTTAATAATCCAAATATCATCAAACCGAAAATTATTATACGATACGAAAAATCATCATTTATATGGTCTAAAAGGAAATACAACGGAACAGCAAGAAATAATCTTAGGAGACTAATATAATTTGATTTTGTATTTATTTCTTTAAAATTAATTTTCATAGACATTAATGCTTAAAAATGACATTAGTTATTATTTGTAAATTATTATTATTTATAATGAAAACTGCTTATAAATAATAAAATACCTAGTTCATATCATACTCTTCTTTTTTGAAATTTACATCAATATTTGTGGGATAAATTCCCGAAAAACAGGCTGCGCAAAATTGGTCGGGTTCGTGATCCACCATTGCTTCCTTCATTTCGTCAATTGTCATATATTCAAGACTATCCACGCCAAGGTGCTTTCCTATATCTTCAATATTTCCTTTAAACTTATTAGCAACAAGTTCGCTTTTATGAGGAAAATCCATTCCATAATAACAAGGGCTCAAAATGGGAGCAGACGATATTCGAAAATGTATTGATTTTGGTTTGGCTTCACGAATAAGACTTATTAATTGTTTTGAAGTTGTTCCCCTTACAATTGAGTCATCAATTAAAACAACAGTACGGCCTTCCAGAACTCCTTTTACAGTATTAAATTTGACCTTAACGCCAATTTCTCTTTGAGATTGCCCCGGCTGAATAAAGGTTCTTCCTATATAATGACTTCTAATCAAACCGATTTCAAGTTTAGATTCGATACCGAGTTTTTCGAGCTGATTCTGATAACCAATTGCTGCCGTATTTGAACTATCAGGAACGCTTATCACAATTACTTTTTCGCCGTCTGGATCAACAACAGGATGATTATTCGCTAATACCTTGCCTAACTTCCTTCTGATTTTATCCACATTTGTACCGAATATGCGGCTGTCGGGACGTGAAAAGTAAATATATTCAAAAATACAATGTTTCTTATCCTGCTCCGGGTGAATTCTATAAGATTTTACTTCATTAGAATTTCTTGAAATAACAACAAGTTCGCCGGGTTCAATATCTCTTATATATTCGGCGCTGTTTATATCAAGAGCGCATGTTTCCGAAGTGGTTATATAAGACCCGTTTAATTTTCCTATACACATTGGACGGAATCCGTTGGGATCACGCGCTGCGATTAATTTGTCATCTGTTAATATAACAAAACAATATGCTCCTTCAACCTTTCTTAAAGCATCCAGAATTTGATCAGTCTGATCATCGAGTCTGCTTCGCGCGATTAAATGAAGCATTACTTCGGTATCGGAAGAAGTCTGAAATATTGCCCCTTCGTTAACCAGTATGTCTCTAATTTGTTTTGCGTTGGTTAAATTACCGTTATGAGCAATTGCAAGGTTACCCATTCTGTAATTAACAACAAAAGGCTGAATATTTTTTCTGGATTCAGATGCTCCGGTTGTCGAATATCTGTTGTGCCCTATAGCGGCATAACCTTTTAAAATGTCTGTTATAATTGTAGGGTTTTTAAATACTTCCGAAACAAGTCCGATATCTTTGTGTATGTTAAAAATCGGCCGTTTATCTGCGTTATGCGACGCAGTTACAATACCTGCGGCCTCCTGTCCCCTGTGCTGAAGTGAATGTAGTCCATAATAAGTTGTTACGGCGGCGTTATCCGAACCCATTATTCCAAAAATACCGCAATTACACGTTGGTTTGTCGGTGCTGCAATCCAAATTTATCTCTCACATTTATTATTTTTTTGTGTGTAATAATAAAATAAATATCGGTGGGTTGCAATTCGCATGTTTATATAAATTTGAAAATAGCCGGCGACTCCAGAAAAAGTAAGATATGTTATAAGTTTATTTATATAATTGATTTCGCATTATCTTTAACTGTTCCGTAAATTCTTTCGGTTTTTCATTGATTATTTCATGATAGGTAGAATCAATTAATAACAAATATTCTTGTCGGCGCTTTGAGTGTATTGCAGTCGGAATAATATATAAACGTGTCAATTCCTTCTTAAAAAATATTCTTGGACTGGATGAAAAAAGCAATGAAATACTCGAATATATTATAGCTTATTTATATTTAATACCTTGCTAATTTTTGATGAAAAGTCGGATATGTTTACTGGTTTTAGTATATAATCCAGAACTTTATGCTGGGCCATCAACTTTACGGTTTCTTTGTCATTGACACTTGTAAGCATTATTATAGGAATATCTATATCGCTGTATTCGCCGCGAAGTTTCTGAAGGAATTCAATTCCTGTCATTTCAGGCATATTAATATCAAGCAGAATTAAATCGGGTCTGTGTTCAATTACCTGATTTATACCTTCATTCCCGTCCCCCGCTGTTAAAAAATCAACCGAACTGAATCTTGTTAAAATTATTTTCTCAATAAATAATTTGAAAGCGGAATTATCGTCAATCATTAATAATTTTTTTCTTACCGAGATGCTGCTATTAATTTTATTTATTAAGTCATTAGCCTGAAAAGGTTTTAGGACATAATTGGTTACGTCAAGGTTTAAATACCTTGATACCGTTTGACTGTCGTTTGAAGCCGTTAAAACAATTACGGGAAGTTTTTTAAGATTTAGAACAGAACGCACCTTACCTAAAAATTCATAGCCGTTCATTACAGGCATATCATTATCAAGAATTACTAAATCGCATTTCTCTTTCTTAAGATAATCTAAACCTTCATTTCCGTTTTCGGCATGAAATATTTCGGCTTTTATTTTTTTTAATATTATTTCGGAAGCTAAATTTCTTATTTTAGAATCGTCGTCAACCAGAAGTATTTTCATCTATATGTCACATTCAATTTATTTTTCAATATAAATATAATTAAGTATGTTTCAATTCGGGGAAATAAATTTATTATTTTTTTAATGATTTTAAATTGAAATGAATTTGAAAAATTAAAAAGGTTCATAATAAAACATTCAGTTTTTCTTAAGTCGATTTCTATAATTTTAAGCGGCGCTGTAATGGGATACATATTTTATTTAATTCATTAATCTTGAGTAATAGAAATTTATGAAAATACGGGAAAGCGGAATGCCGCTTGAAGAATCGTGGAATACTTTTTTTAACGTTGAATTGATACTTGAAAAACTTCAAATTAACGGAACCATACAAGATGTTGTTGAATTCGGTTCCGGTTACGGTACGTTTACAATTCCCGCTTCGTTAAAAATAAAAGGAAAAATCTTTGATTATGATATAGAGCCGGAAATGATTAAATGTCTGCAAGATAAAATCAACCAAAATAACTTATCAAATATCATTTTAATGAATAGAGATTTTTTAATAGACGGCACAGGCTTAGACGATAATTCCGTCGATTATGTAATGATGTTTAACATTCTTCATGCAGAAGAACCTTTGGAGCTTTTAAAAGAATCTTATAGAATTTTAAAGTACAACGGGAAAATTGGTATAATTCATTGGATATATTCAAAAGATACTCCCAGAGGACCTTCAATGGAAATAAGGCCTACTGAAAAGCAATGTATAGAATGGGCAAATATTTCTGGGTTTAATACTTATGGAGGGTCTTTTTCTTTGCCTCCCTATCATTATGGAATAATTGGAATTAAAAAATAAATAATAAATTACAGGAGAATTATAATGAAAATATTATTAATTATTAATGACGCCCCCTACGGTACAGAAAAAGCGTATAACGCACTTAGACTAGCGATGAATATTCAAAAAGAAAGTCCGGATACAGAAGTTGCTCTTTTTTTAATGGCCGATGCTGTCGGCTGCGGTATACCTAATCAGGTTACTCCTTCAGGCTATTATAATATAGAAAGAATGATAAAATCTGTGGTTTCTAGAGGATCGAAAGTTAAGGCGTGCGGTACTTGTATGGACACAAGAGGTTTTGCGGAAATTAAATTGATAGACGGTGTTGAAAGAAGCAATATGAAAGAACTTACTGATTTAACTTTAGAGTCGGATAAAGTTATAACATTTTAAAATATATTGGAATAATTATTATTTATATCTAATGTCAGCTCGCGGAAAAACAGCAGAATGCTTATACTTTTACTTAAATTATAGACTACTTTTTTATTTTAGAAAAAACAAAAAGCATCTCTCTTGCGATCTGCTCAACGCGTTCGTCATATTTTTCTTCTTCCTGATTTGTACCGTCAAATACTTTGGGATCTTCGTACCGGATCGGGAATCTTTTATCGGCGCCGAAAACTACTGGACAATTTTCATCCGCGTCGGAGCATGTCATAACTGCGGCGAAATCTTTTTGAGGATTAAACAGGTCATTATAAGTTTTTGAAAAGCACTTTAACGGCTCCGAGTTTTCGGAATAATAAACAAGATATACTGGATTATCGGAATTATCTTTTTGTTCTATTTTAAATCCTGCTTTTTGCATCGCATTTACAGCACGCGTATTAAAAGCAGTGGCTTCTGTGCCTCCAGAATAACATTTAACATTCTTAATCCCAAAATATTCAGCAGCAGCCTGAGCCCAAATTTGACTAATGTGACTCCTTCGTGAATTGTGAGTGCAAATGAATGTTAAATTTATTTTCTTATCTTCTTTTAATTTTCCTGATATATATTCTGCAAAAGAAATTAATAGTTCCTTTCTATCGGGATCTATTCGGTTAAACTGTTTTTTTAGTTCATCAGTTTTATTTTGAATAGTTTTTAATACCGCCATTTATATTTCCCTTTTAATTATTAAAATGTAGTAAGGATTAAATATACTCCCCCAAACAAGACAAGAATTCCGCAAATTCTTTTAATCCAAATAATGGTTTTTGATCCTTCACTCCAGTTCAAATATTTCTGAATCTTGCCGGCAAGTGTTCCGGCTCCGACAATTACCGCGCAGTGACCTAAACCGAAAGCCAATAGAAACATAACCGAAAGTAAATAGTTTGTTTGGGCAGTTTGAAAAACTACTCCAAGCACAGGAGCCATATAAGCGAAAGTACACGGACCGAGAGCAATTCCGAATAATAAACCAAGTATTAACGCTGCTAGGAGTCCTTTAGTTTTTGTATGCCGAAATCCGGCGGAATTCCAATCAAGTTTTATTATGTCGAGTAAATAAAGTCCGACCAAAAAGAAAATGCCTGCTACAAAATAATTACCGTAAACGCCCACATCCCCCATCAATCTGCCGAGCGACGCTGTGATTAATCCTATCAAAGCAATAGTAATTAAAATCCCAATTGAAAAAATCAGAGATATATTAAAAGTTCTGCCAACAGATATTTTCCCTTGCAAGCTTATAAAGCCTACAACAAGGGGTATGCTTGAAAGATGGCATGGCGAAAGTAATATTGATAATATTCCCCAAGCAAATGAAGCAAGTAATGCAATCCAAATTGCGCCGGTCATTGCTTCGTATAATGATGTAAACAAACCTTCAAACATTTCTATCCTTTTAAAGTTTAATTGAAATTAAGTACTATTGCAAAAGTCAGTTGTGGTCATTAAGTCATTCATTGTCATCTAATCGTTAAAATTTTAGCTCAATTTAATTCCCAATAATAAATGACTATTTAATGACGCGAAGTAAAATGACAAAATTGAACCACAGATAAAATATAGTAACATTTATCCCTTCGCTTTTAATCCTTTACCTTGCAGTACTTTATCAATTTCCGCTTCAGGATAAAATCCTTCATGCCTGTGAAATTCTTTCCCGTTTTCATCAAGAAAAACTTGAGTTGGAATTAATCTGATACCGTATTCTTGACCGTATTTTTTTTGATCTTCTTTCCAAACATCATAAAAAACAACTTTAATCTGTTCACCGTACTTTTCTTCAATAGCTTTCATTACAGGCTGCATTTGTTTGCAGGGAATACAATTAACTGAACCGAGTTCTACAAATGTAACTTTCGCTTTTACAATTTCTTTTGTTTCTTTAATTTCTTTACCGCTTTGCGCTTCACATCCGTTTGATAAAAACACTAAAATCAATACTGCCGTTAACAATTTTTGAATGATTGAATAAGTTTTTACTTCTACTGTCATTTTATTCTCCGATTAACCAATTTAAAATTTGTTCGTCCTTAGGAATTACGCCAACACTTTTAACTTTTTCATTTATTACAAGACCGGGAGTCATCATAATACCGTATGTCATCATTTCATTAATGTCTGTTATTTTTTCAACGTTTGCATCTACGTTATTTCCAGTCACAATATCTCTTACTTTCTGTTCAAGTGTCTGACATTTTTTGCAGCCTGTTCCAAGTATTTTTACCGATATCATTTTTCCCTCAATTTATTTATTACATTTCTATTTAGATATTCATTTTACGGACATACATCCGGCGCTTCCACATTGCCTCTTTCAACGTCACCTTTAAAATATTTTTTCTGAAGCCATAAGGCCACATTAACTAAAGCTATTAAAACCGGGACTTCAACCAGAGGTCCGATTACCGCGGCAAACGCTTCGCCGCTATTAATTCCGAACACTGCAATGGCAACCGCAATAGCTAATTCAAAATTATTGCTGGCGGCTGTGAATGATAGTGTAGCGGTTTTGGAATAATCGGCGCCGACTTTCTTTCCCATATAAAAAGAGACAAAAAACATTATCACAAAATAGAATACTAACGGAATAGCAATTCTAACAACATCAAACGGAATTTTTACAATGTACTCGCCTTTAAGCGAAAACATTACAATAATTGTAAATAGCAGGGCTATTAATGTTATCGGACTGATACGCGGTATAAATTTCTTTTCGTACCATTCTTTTGATTTTACTTTTAGCGCAGCATATCGTGTTATCATTCCTGCAAAAAACGGAATACCAAGATAAATAAAAACGCTTTCAGCTATTTGACCGATTGTTATATCAACCGCGAAAGTCTGAAGTCCGAGCCATGACGGAAGTACTGTTAAAAACACATAAGCGTAAACTGAAAAAAATAATACTTGAAATATAGAGTTAAACGCGACTAATCCGGCGGCGTATTCCGTATCCCCTTTCGCTAATTCATTCCAGACAATTACCATCGCGATACATCTTGCTAGTCCAATCATTATCAGTCCAGCCATGTATTCAGGATAATCCTGCAGGAATATTACCGCGAGAACAAACATCAGCACCGGACCGATAAGCCAATTCTGAATTAACGAAAGAGAAAGTATTTTAACATTTTTAAATACATCGGGGAGTTCTTCATATTTCACTTTAGCAAGCGGTGGATACATCATTAATATTAATCCGATTGCTATTGGAATATTGGTAGTGCCCGATTGAAATGAATTCCAGAAATCTACAACACCGGGAAACATGTAACCGGAAAAAACTCCTATAAACATTGCGAGAAAAATCCATAGTGTTAAATATCTATCTAAAAAAGAAAGTTTTTTTGTAAGTCTACTCATTTAATTCCCATATTATTTTGAAATATAAAAATCGTTTTGTCTCACTTCTTCGGAATAATGTTTGAGATCAAGATTCCATAAGCCAATGCATTAACGTTGATTTTGTAGGAATCTTTCCCTGACTAAGAATTTTATTATTTACTATCAGTCCCGGAGTAATCATTATCCCCAAATCAGCGAACTTGTTTATATCAATTACTTTTTCAATTACCGCGTCAATATTATTTTCACTTATCACTTCTTTGCACAAAGCTTCCAGCTTCAAACAATTCGGACATCCGCTGCCAATAACTTTAATGTTTTTCATTTTATTATCCCATGAAACTTTGTAACTGATTTTATTAGGTTGAACCGGATATTATTATAATTAGAATAAATTTCCGTAAATCAATCCTGTTATTGTTGACATAGCAATCACTAATGAAACAAAAACTACTGTTTTCTGCGTACCTATCACACTTCTTATAACGAGCATATTAGGAAGTGATAATGCGGGTCCCGCGAGCAGCAATGCTAAAGCCGGCCCTTTTCCCATTCCGTTATTAATTAATCCTTGTAGGATCGGTATTTCGGTTAAAGTCGCGAAATACATAAACGCTCCCGCAACCGACGCGAATAAATTTGAGAATAATGAATTACCTCCAACTAATGCGGCTATCCATTCATTCGGAATAATTCCTCCGCTGCCTTCTGCAGAACCTAATAAAAATCCCGCGACAAGAACTCCGGCGCCGAGTAAAGGCATAATCTGTTTAGTGAATCCCCATGTTTCACCCAGCCATTGATTTGGCTCGCCTTCGGAAAATGTTAAAACAATTGTCGTGGCAGCGACTGCGACAACAAAAGGAATTAAAGGGTTTGAATAGAAAATCACTGCAGCGATAATAACCGCGGCGGTTCCAATTAATACAAAAAGTTTTTTTGCTTTGACAATGAATATCATTGACAGCGCAAAGCCGAATCCAAACAAACCTGTAATAAACCATTTGTTGACAAACATAAAATTCCAGAATCCCTCTTGCGTATCCGGTTTTCCCCAATTAACAAAAACAAGAATTGCCACAAGAATAAAAAAATGAAGCGCCGTTTGCCAAATTGGCCGCGGTTCCTCAACTTCTGGCATCGCAAGCTGCGCGTCGGCTCTTTCTTTTTCTTCCTTGCGATAAATGAATGACATAATTAAACCAATCAATACACTGAATGTCACGGCTCCTATAACTCTCGCGATTCCAAGTTCAAATCCGAGTATTCTCGCTGTAAGAATAATTGCTAATATATTAATTGCCGGGCCTGAATATAGAAACGCTATTGCCGGACCCAAGCCTGCTCCCCTTTTATGTATGCTTGAAAATAAAGGCAGAACTGTGCATGAACAAACAGCCAGTATAGTTCCTGATACCGAAGCAACAAGATAAGCAACCCATTTTTTAGCCTTGCCGCCAAAATATTTTATAACAGATGCCTGACTTACAAATACCGCAATAACGCCTGCTATAAAAAACGCGGGAATTAAACAAAGCAAAACGTGTTCCTGAGCGTACCATTTAGCTAGATTAAAAGCATCAATAACAGCGTTCTTAAATATTTCGGATTCAATCGGCATAAAGTACGCGAAAAGAAAAAATCCCGATATCCACAAAAAACTTTTATACTCTTCTTTCCAATTCATAATATCTCTTAATAATTCGTTATACGACGAAATGTCTTATAAAAATATTTTAAATACCGCAAAGTTTATTTCTATCCAATTTTTGTACTTTAATTTTGTCGTTGATAATTGTTTGTTCATCATTAATCCAAAAATCAAGAGAGGTTAAAATTGTGTTTATCCTTGGATCGGATGGATGCTGATTAATTAAATAATTCACCCACTTTCCTTCCTTCTGTTCAACTATAAAACCCGATTCTTTTAATATTTTAAGATGCTGCGAGACTGTAGAATTTGCAAGATCTAGAAGTTCTCTAATTTCACATACACATAAAACCCTTGTCTGAAGAGCTTTTAAGATTCTTAATCGGTTGGGATCCGATAATGCCTTAAATATTTTTGTTTTGTCTAACATAGTCTAAAATAGTCTCATTTCGTTTACTCACGAAATGTATGGTTAATTATTTATTATGTCAAATAAAAAATAATTTTACGGCAGTGCTTTCTTTATAATGCGGTGTATCGGGATCTTTCAGAACTTATTCGAGGAAATTCCACCATTTTATGAAAATCGAACTAACTTTTAATTTTCATAAAAATATTATCCAATTTGGTATTGTGATTTTATATATTTGTGCATGAAAAAAATGCTTTTAATTATTTTGATTCTCGTTGTTTATCATCAGATTGCAATAGGAAATGAAAATATCGATTTTACGTATAATCCTGTATTTGAAGTTTTAGATTGCTGCGATAGCGAAAACGATAAAAAATGCTGTGAAAATATCTGTACATGTTTTTGCTGTACAAATTTACCGGCCGATTTTAATATAATTACTATTAATATCAATTCTAACAGTGAAATTTCAATCCTAAATTTTAATCAGAAATTTAATTCCAACCATTTCCAGAATCATTGGCAGCCTCCGAAATATTAAAATTACAGCTACTTACCTACATTCAAAATATTCTAAATTTTAATCGGAGATTTATAATGATTCGTAAACTCATTCTATTAATTTATCTGTTATTTAATACATATATTATCGCACAAAACAGTATATCGGGAAAAGTGCTGGATCACCATTCAGGTGAACCGATTCTTGGCGTTAACGTAATTTTTTTAGATACAAATATCGGAACCGCCACCGATGATGAAGGCGCGTTTTTTCTTACCAATATCCCGGAAGGAAAATATATACTTAGATTCTCGCACATCAGCTACGATGAATACGAAGTGCAAATAACTATCCCTTTTACAGGTGAAAATCTTGTTGTTGAACTTGATTCGGAATCCGAAGAACTTGAGGAAGTTTATGTTAACGCTACCCGTTCTTCCAGAACAATTGAAAATGAGCCGACGCGCGTTGAGGTAATTGCCGGTGAAGAAATAGAAGAAAAAATAAATATGGACCCTTCCAATATTTCTATGGTGCTTAACGAAAGTACAGGAATTCAAGTTCAGCAGACATCGGCGGCAAGCGCGAACAGTACATTCAGAATTCAAGGTCTCGACGGCAGATATACACAATTATTAAAAGACGGGTTCCCATTGTTCGCCGGTTTTTCAGGGAGTCTTAGTATTATGCAGGTCCCCCCTCTTGATTTAAGTCAAATAGAAATTATAAAAGGAAGTTCATCCACCCTTTACGGCGGCGGAGCAATAGCAGGACTTGTAAATTTAATTTCAAAACAGCCCGGAGAAAAAAGAGAATTATCATTTTTAATTAATGGAACTTCGGCGTTAGGACTTGATCTAAGCGCATATTATTCCCGCAGAAATGATAAATACGGTTTTAAAGTTTTAGCATCCAGAAATACGCAAAAAATATACGATAATAATGATGATAATTTTTCCGACCTGCCTCAAGTGGAAAGATATAGCCTTAATCCTGATTTTTATTTTTATTTTGGAGAAAAAAGTACACTTAGAGTCGGCGGTATTTTTTCTTTTGAGGAAAGAATCGGCGGGCATGTTGATGCGGTCGGCGGTAATAATAACAGCAATAATTTTTATGCTGAAAAGAATAATAGCGGCAGATTCGCATCGCAAGTTCAATATACCTATTCGGGAGTAAATAATTCATTTACGTTTAAGAACAGCATCTCGGTATTTAACAGGAAGTTATCACTCCAAAATTATACATTTGAGGGGAAACAGTTTTCAACATTTACCGAAGCGGTTTATAAAATTATAAAGGGAAATTATGATTGGCTATTCGGCGTTAATTTATACACTGAGGATTTTAATGACGAAAGCGATGTAATTTTAAATAGAAGTTATACGGATATTACATACGGCGCCTTTGTTAATAATATTTTTGATATCAATAAAACTCTTTCATTAGAAAGCGGATTACGTTTTGATTATAACAATGATTTCGGCTTTCTTCCACTTCCAAGGATTAATCTTTTAATTAAATGGAATGAAAAATTAAGCAGCAGGATAGGCGGCGGATTCGGCTACAAAATTCCTACTATATTTACCGAAAAATCGGACGAACTTTCTTTTAGAAATATTATTCCGGTTAACACAAAAAATACAGAAGCCGAAAAGTCATTAGGGTTTAATCTTGATCTAAATTATAACACTATCATATTTGATAAATTTACTTTTTCCGTTAACAATCTTTTCTTTTACACAAGAATTAATAATCCGCTGTTTCTTAATTTCAACAATTCGAATAACTATTATGAATTCTTAAGTTATGACGGTTATTTTGATACAAAAGGATTAGAGACAAATTTAAAATTAACATATGGTTATTATAAATTATTCGCCGGTTATACTTTTACCGATGTAAAAAGCCATTCCGGAGGTGTAACATCCGGATTTCCGCTTACACCCAAACATAAATTAGGATTAGTATTAATGTATGAAGTACATGGAAATTTACGTATAGGTGTTGAAGCATATTACACTGGGAAACAGAGTTTAGAAGACGGTACAGCTACTACCGATTATTGGATGAATGGATTAATGATAGAAAAAAGATTCGGCAATTTTTCATTGTTTATTAATTTTGAAAATTTCCTCGATACAAGGCAGTCGAAATTCGGCCCGATGTATTCAGGTTCTTTTGAATCTCCAAAATTCGCGGAACTTTATGCCCCGACCGATGGCAGAATTATAAATGGCGGAATTAAAATAAATCTTTAAAAAAGAATTCGGAATTTAAATCTATTAATGGAACGCGGATTTTTATGATTTATTAAGATCGATTAAGATTATCATAAAAAATCATAAGCAATCATAAGAATCTGCGTTCTATTCTTTTGGCTAATTATTTTATTATTATATTTTCAGTCACTTTATTGCCAAAACATAAGTTTGTTTTTCATAAAACTAGCTAATTCTCATTTTTTACAATTTGTGCAATATCTTTCAGAACTCTATCCGTATCATAAAGTATTTCATTATTTTCAAAACGTATTACATTTAGTCCAATACTTTCTAAATAATGTGTTCTTTTTTTATCGTATTCTATACCCTTTTTTTCGAAATGCGGCTGACCGTCAAGTTCAATAACTAATTTCTTTTCATAACAGAATAAATCCACGATGTAATTTCCGATACTGTTTTGTCTGCGGAATTTACAATTTGCTAATTGTGAATGTTTGAATATCGCCATAAATGTTTTTCGGCTTTTGTAGGATTATTGCGGAACTATAGCTTTTCCATCTTTTAAAATCGCTCCGTCGGCTTTTTTAGAATCAGTTTCGTTTTTAAATTCCGTTGTGAGGTTATAATCTTTATCGGGATTAATTTTGTAGCCGAGCACATCAACAAATATTTCACGGAGAAAACCTTCCTGGTAATTCTCCTCTTTAAGAAGTCTTATGTTTTCTATTCTTTCTGCTTCACCGTAAAACTTTTTGAACTTCTTAAATGCTATTTGAATTTCAATTTGGTCTAAGTTCTGAAGGTATTTGTTAATTACGGACTTTTGGAAAATTGACATGAGGTTTCAAGAGTTTGTGAAAGTTGAATTGAATTTAACACAATCAAACTAAATAATAAAGATTCTAAATAAAATTATTGATTTTAGTTTTTTAATATGTTTTCTACCAGCTCTGTACTAAATTTTTGCATTTATTTTTCTCTTTAAATCGTTTATTATTTATCAAGTTAATTTTGTTATAAATTTAATTCCGTATATGTAGAATAATTTATTATTGGGAGTATAAAATGAAAATTCTAAAATCATTTCTGCTATTTGCTGTTTTTATTACTGTGTCATGCACAAATGATCCGGATATAAACAGTATCGGCAAATCTTCAATCCGTCTTGTAAAAGGAGTAAATGACTCAACAACCGTAACGTTAAAATACGGCGATGAGACTGTTATAAATGAAATTATTAAAATAAAATTTAAAGGCATTACGGAAGATTCCCGATGCCCTATGGACGCAATGTGTATTTGGGCAGGCAATGCCGCCGCCGAGCTGGAAATTTTAACACCGGATGAGAATCTGACTGAAGTTTTGAATTCTAATGTGCTTCCGCAATCAATTTGGGTCAGCGGGATTATGATAAAATTAATTCAAGTCTCGCCTTATCCATCAACACAAATAAAAATAAACCCTGAAGATTATATTATTACATTAGATATAAAACTTGCCGATGAAGCTCCTCAGGTAAATTACGTTAAACTTCTTGATGATAACAACTTGGAAGTAATAAACAAAGACCCGCTTCAATTTAACAGTGCAGTTGTTGACGGCGATAAATTATCTATTAATTTAAGTTACAGCGGAGGATGCAGAACACACCAAATACAGCCTTATGCATTAACTTCAATTGAAAAGAGTAATCCGGCGAGAGTATTAATAATGTTATCACACCACGCGGATAATGATATGTGCGAAGCATATATTACAAAAGATTATGAATTTGATTTAAGCGCGTTAAAAAATTTTGCTATAAATCGGCATAACATTACAGATAAAGTTGTGCTCGTTTTTTACGATCCGGAAGGAAATAAAATTGATAAAACTTGCGAGTATCAATTCCCGCAATAATTTTTTACCAATACTGTCTCAAATGAATTTAAAATCAAAAAGCCTCGTGAAAATCACCAGGCTTTTTTTGTTTTCGCTAAACTCTGTCGGAACGGCGGGATTTGAACCCGCGACCCCTTGAACCCCATTCAAGTACGCTACCGGACTGCGCCACGTTCCGTTATCAAATTGTCATTCATGCAATCCGCCGTGGCGGAATATGCCGGAATCTCTAACTTGAAACTTGGAAAATTCCCGCCCGTCTGCCTCCGGGCAGACAAACAATATGCGGGAATAGACAAATTAGTTCTATAATTTGGAATACAAATCTAATAAAAAACCCTTTACATCTTCAAGGTCTTTTTTCAGAGAGCGTACTTCTTCTTTTAATTGGTTTACTTTGGTAATGTTATTAGCGGTATTTACAGCCGCTGCTTCAGCGGAAATGGAGACCCCGTCATTTAAAATTCTTTTTGCTCCTTCAATTGTGTACTTTTCATCTCGAAGAAGTTTTTTAATTTTTAGAATAAGTTTTATATCTTTATTTGTGTATATCCTGTTGCCGGCTCTGTTTTTGGAAGGCTTTAACTGATCAAACTCTGTTTCCCAATACCTTAATATATATTGTTCTAAATCAGTAAGCTTACTAACTTCACTAATAGAATAGTAAAGCTTTTTTAATCCAAAGTCTTTCATAACACCTCTTGTGTCAATTACTTGAGCTAAAATAATTATTTACTTTTATAATAGCAACATTTATGAAGACTCTAAATATATACTTGAACAGTATTTTATAACTTGTTTATTTCTTTAACGATACTGACTAACTCACTGATGTCATTTAATTCATAATCGGCGCTATGTTCTTTTGTATCAAACGTATCGCCGTATTTAGCGAACGCTGTTTTCATGCCTACATTTGATGCTCCAACAATATCTCTTTCAGCCCAATCGCCGACCATCAATGATTCTTCAGGGGCAACGTCAAGTTTTTTAAGAATCGCTTTAAACGGAACCGGACTCGGTTTTCTTTCCCCGGTTTCGTCAAATGTAACTATCGCGTCAAATATATGATGAAAATTCAAATACGCTAATCTAAGCCATGCTTCCTTGCTTGGAGCATCGGATAAAATACCCAATTTTAATCCCATTTTTGAAAGCTGAATTAATGTGGGATATACATGCGGATAAGGCGTTAATTCAGCCTCACGCGCCTTCCTGTAAGCTACAATTCCTGCCGCCAGTACTTTATAGTCAACATCCTTTAAAACCTCTTCAAGAAGGAAATCAAAGACTTTCTGGAATTCAATTCCTTTTTCTTTATATATGGCGTCAATTTTTGACTGCGCTTCCTGTTTGGAGATCTGAAGTCCGGCGTCAATCATAGCCGAAATCGCAGCGTCAATTGCGCGCCCTTTCATTTTCATAAAATCCATTAATGTATTGTCTAAATCAAATATAATTCCTTTAATCATTTCTTATCCCGAATTTTAATTAACAAATATACGGCTGCCAGATAACCGTCTTCCTTAAAACCTGATATATAACCATTTGTTTTAGAAGCAGTTAAACTATGTTTTCTAAAATCTTCTCTATCCGCGAGATTCGATAAATGAACTTCTATTTTAGGTATTCGGCATAATTCAAGGGCATCGCGCAAAGCTACCGATGTATGCGAATATCCGCCGGGATTTATAATTAATCCGTCGAAATTATCCGCGGCTTTCTGAACTCGGTCAATTAGCTCACCTTCAATATTACTCTGAAAAAACTCAAACTTAAAATCGGGATATTCGGTTTTTAATAATTCTTCAATTCCGGCAAGCGTCATTTTACCGTATTGATTTTCATCGCGGGCGCCTAGCATATTTAAATTAGGTCCGTTTAATACAATAATTTTCATAATGTGCCTTCCATTTCTTCAATTACTTCTCTTAATTTCGGAGGCATATAAACTTCATCAATCCCTAATTCTTTTAATGCTGCGGCAAGCGTCATTACCTTCCTTTGAAAATTTGAAAGTTTATTAATTACGATTACCTTACTGTCTTTTATAATACAATACCCGCCCTTAAAATCACCCCTTTCAAAACGGACCTTTGCCCCCATTTGAGTGGCAAGTGATTTTAAATCTTGTAGTATAGCTTCAAATTCCTTTTCTTTAATTTTCATTTTTTATAAAACCTAAAAAGTAACTGACAAATAAAATAAATTTTTTAATTAAAGTTAAGTAAGTAATTTTTGATTTAATTTGAACCGTTAATTAATTTCTGAAAATAAAATACCAAAAAAATATGATTGTTGCTTCAATTGATATAGGAACAAATACTGTTTTACTTTTAATAGCCGAGACGGAAAATAATACAGGTAAACTGAAAACTATTAATAATTTCTATAATATGCCCAGAATAGGCAAAGGTGTTACGTACGGAAAAAATATATCGCAAGATAAAATTGACCTTCTCTTAAAAATATTAAAAGAATATAAAAAAACAGCCGAGTTTTATAAGGCCGGCATAATTATTTTGACCGCGACTAACGCCCTTAGAATAGCGGCAAACGGAAAAGATATCGCACTTAAGATTAAAAAGGAATTGGATTTGGATATAAATATTATTGACGGCGATACTGAAGCAAAATTTTCGTATCTGGGCGCCGCTTTTTCAGGTAAATCGAAGAGTTTAAATCTTGTAATTGATATCGGCGGCGGGAGCACTGAAATTATATTCGGCCGGTATGATAATATTATATATAAAAAAAGTTTTCAAATCGGGGTTGTAACCTTAACCGAAAAATTTATCACTGAAAATCCCCCTTCTGTTAAAAATATATCGGAGATGAAATTATTTATTGAAGGGACATTTTATGAATTAAAGAAATATTCACATGAGAAGATAAATGCCGTGGCCGTAGCCGGAACCCCTACTACCCTTTCATGCATTAAACAGAATTTAAAAGAGTATAACGACGACAAGGTTGAAGGATCAATTTTAACTAAAAACGATTTGGTAAAACTTTCAGGTGAAATTTCCGCGCAGACGAACGATAATATAAAAAAGAATTACGGAAGCGTAGTAGAAGGAAGAGAGGATGTGCTTTTAAGCGGCACATTAATTCTAAAAATACTCGCTGATATTATAAATCTTGATGAAATAACAGTTAGTTCAAAAGGACTTAGATACGGCGCTGTTATTGATTATCTTAGTACCCGCATACAAAAATAATATCATGTGGAAAATATTAAAACGGGAAATACGGGAAATAAATCATTCCGTAAAAAAGAAATCCTATAAATACAATTCCAGTTAATATTGAGTATAAAATATTCCTTGTCTGTGTATATGTCGCAGTTACAGAAAGAAACAAACTCCACAAAATCAGAAGTCCCTCTAGTCCGGCTGTTATATAAGCCACATTTTCTTTTAGAAGAAACGGAGAGGGATCAAATGTTAAAAAGTAATGACCGAATAGCGCGTATTCAATCAAAAATAGAAACATCCCTCCTAAAATAATTGGGAACGCGGAATAAATATATATTGCTACATTATCTTTAAATCTGCTGCTGATTCCGGATAGTTTATTAAAAACGGTAACAATTAACGCGAATAGATGAATTATGATTATTACATATAAAATCGAAAGTCCGTAATTTAATGTTAGATAATCTAATGTACCGGAATTAATTTTTAACGCGTTGGTAAGTATTAAGCTGTTTATGAAATATTTTATTGAAAAAAGAAGAAACAATACAATTACAAAATTCTTATGCTCGGAATGAATAATATTTGAGAACGCGGCTGAAGGTGATTCGATTAGTTTCCACAAGGTTGACCAAAAATCAATATTGATTATTCTATCCCTTAAATATGCCTTGCAGTTTTTACACGTTAATTTAAAGTAAGGATTTTCAGTTTCGCAGTTTTTACAGGTTATAACATTTTTCATAAATTATTTTCTTTTATGGCAAAAAGAATTTCATATTTATTTGCGGAGAATGTGTAAAGGGATTTTCGGATACATCGAAATCAAACAAATGCGCGTCTACATAGGCGTCAACCAAATTAAGAAAATATGTAAGTCCGAAATAAACGGCAAAAAGATCTCTCTGGTCCTTGTAAAACTCCCTTACCCTTTTATAATTACTGTTTCCTAAAGCCGAACCTTCCAAACTTTCCGTATATTTATCCCTGTATTCAATATATAAATCGTTATTCCTATTATACCCGTATGAATAATAACCTATTAATCCGAGTACTATAGGAATTTTCCAGTATGACTCATTGTAAAATTGTCCCCACCCAGGAATAACAGCGCTGCGAAGGACAGCTCCCCATGGTGATTTCTGCATAATAAACAACGAGTCGTTCATTTGGACGGAGTTCGTATCAGCCGGTTCCGTTTGAGCTGAAAGCGGAATGCATAATAATACGAGAAGGGACAGTATTTTAATAGTTTGATTTTTCAATTAAACTAAATAAATCAAATAATCGTTCAAGTTCGTCGTTTGAATAAAACTCAATCTGAATTTCACCGGAACCGTCTTTTTTCTGTTTGCACATTACCTTGGTTCCGAATATACCTCTTAATTTATTTTCAACGTCATTTTGAGAAATAATATCCAACGTGCTTTTGTTATTGTCCTTTTGGTGTGATGATTTGGGCTGAGGACCTGCCAAATATTTTTTGACAATAGCTTCAACCTTACGGACGGATAAATTGTCCTTAATTATTTTGTGGAGCATGTCAATTTTTATGCTGTCGCTAGGAAGGTTAATTAGCGCTCTTGCGTGTCCGGCGCTTATTTCATTTTTAACAAGGCTTTCCTGTATATCTTTCGGAAGTTTCAGAAGTCTTATTGAGTTGGTAACGGTTGTTCTATCCTTCCCGACTTTATCGGCAACTTCTTCCTGCGACAAATTGCATTCTTCTATTAATCTTTTATAAGCTTCGGCGATTTCAATAGCGTTAAGTTTTTCTCTTTGAATATTTTCAATAAGAGCTAAAGCGAGCATCGCTTCTTTGTTTTCTACCTTTATAATATATCCGGGTATTTCCTTGTAACCAATATCCTTGCATGCCCGCAGTCTTCTTTCGCCGGAAATTAGCTGATATTTATTTTCAAATCTTCTTACGGTTATCGGCTGGATTAATCCGTTTTCCAGAATCGATTTTTTTAATTCATCCAATGCTTTAGGATCAAAATCGGTCCTGGGCTGAAACGGATTAGGTGCAATATCGCCGACTGGGATCATCGCCAGTATATCGTAAGATCTGCCGTCGTCTCTTGAGATAGCATCCGCTTTAACAGCTATCGGCCTTTCTTCATCTCTATCTGGATTCGGATTTATTAGTGCATCCAAACCTCTTCCTAATCCCGGTTTAAATTTGCTCATTTCTGTCACTGTTTTTTTCTTTATTGTTTTTATTAATTAGTTCATTTGCCAATGCCATATAGTTTAAAGCGCCTGTAGAAATTGAGTCATATAGAATTACAGGTTTCTGGTGACTGGGCGCTTCTGATATTCGTACGTTCCTGTGAATAATTGTCTCAAACACCTTCTCGCCGAAATATTTTCTAACTTCTTCAACCACCTGCTGAGAAAGTCTTAATCTCTGATCATACATTGTAAGCAGCACGCCTTCGATAAATAATCCCTGGTTAAGGTGTTTTTTAACTATGTTTATTGTATTTAAAAGCTGCCCCAAACCTTCGAGCGCGAAATATTCGCACTGTACCGGAATCAATACAGAATTGGACGCGGTAAGCGCGTTTAATGTTAGTAATCCCAGCGACGGCGGGCAGTCTATAAATACGTAATCATAATCATTTAATGTTTTTAATTCTTCGCGGAGTCTTGTTTCACGGTTTTCCATATTTACAAGTTCTACTTCGGCTCCAACTAGATTAATATTAGCCGGAAGCACGTCAAGAAAAGGCATATATGAATTCTCAATACAATCTTTTAATGATTCCTGGCCGATTAAAACTTCATAAACTGAATTTCCCTTAGTATTAATTCCTAAACCTGATGAAGAATTTCCCTGCGGATCAATATCAATTAATAATGTTTTTTTCTCAGCCGCAGCAATTGATGCTGAGAGATTTATTGCTGTACTTGTTTTTCCTACGCCCCCCTTTTGGTTGGCAACAGAAATTATTCTTGGCATTTTTTATTCCGAATTAGATTCTATTTGTAAGTATAATTATAATTCTATCTCTTCACCGAATTCCATTACTTTGCACACCTTACCGATTTTATTCACTTTTTCTTTAAATTCATTTGGATCTGCATTTATAACCGGGAATGTATTAAAATGCATCGGAATAGCGGTTCCCGGATTTGCAAACTCAACCGCTTTTACGGCATCGTTTATTCCCATTGTAAAATTATCCCCTATCGGAAGCATCATATAATCTATTTTATTAAGCTCTCCAATAAGTTTCATATCGTAGAACAAACCCGTATCCCCGGTATGATAAATAACTTTTCCGTCAATTGTAAGCACAACGCCCGAAGGC
>Ga0180009_10000182_pt1 | contig 97099 bp, 96 predicted proteins | sample OS_PC_MetaG_FD_123537 | JGI IMG/M metagenome (GOLD analysis project Ga0180009, IMG submission 123537) | Groundwater microbial communities from the Aspo Hard Rock Laboratory (HRL) deep subsurface site, Sweden - OS_PC_MetaG | ecosystem: Environmental > Aquatic > Deep subsurface > Groundwater... | reverse complement strand
GTTGGTTCGCAGAGTTGAGGCATTGGCGAGCAGCCCCGAGCAGCGCCTCCTCGCCATCTTTGATGCATTGGGGGAGTGGTTTTTGGAGCCTGGCTTTAAGGGCTGCATGTTCGTTAAGGCTTCAGCCGAGTTTCAGGATCGTACGAATCCGATACACGCAGCTTCGGCTGAACATAAAAGGCTCCTTCAAATCTATTTTGAGCAACTCGCAGTAAAGGCGGGTGTCGAGAAACCGGGTGAATTGGCAGATCAGTTGCTACTTCTGAAAGAAGGCGCGATTATCATGGCACACCTACACGATCCAGCCACCGTTGCTGCTACTGCACGAAGGGCCGCGAATACGATCGTCAAAGCCTCACTATAGGCTCGAACGGGTCCCTACAGCGAACCAAAGTCACACGTGTCATAATCGTCTTGTGTCCTTTCGAGTCATTCGACTTTGAATGCCCAATGTCCGCTGTCGGCGAAAACCCGCCGGTCAGACTGTTGCTCAGCAATGTCTCCTGACGGAATATTTAAGTCGAAGCCTTCACGGGCCTTCCGTGGATTTTCCCGACCGCACGATCTATTATCGGGCGGGCTAAAACCGGCATGCAGCTGACACGCAAACTATGTAACTGAATGATTTTGCATTTCATTTTGTGATCACGAAAGATCATAAGTGCTGCGTTTCTATTGCGAAAGTTATTCGTCGCTCTCGTCCTGATCCGACTCATTGTCGCGGTACTGGTTGGTTCGCTCCTGCCCCTGATCAACCAATTCCAACGGGTCATGACAGTTGAACCCCTGAACTGGTGGAAAATGGGCCTCAGCTATATTGTACCTTTCTGCGTCTCCGTATTCATCGCCCTGGCTGTCGGTCCCAAGTCGAACTGAAACCGGCGTTTCAGGCGCAAGGCAAGCGGCACGGCGCCGTTTCCGCGTCCGACATGTCGGCCTATGAATCCTGTCGGTCTGGCACCTTTCCTGAGGCGGGCCGCGGCTTTCCGGATGCTCTCTGATCCGCGCCCGATCGCACCCGTGTTCCGGTCACGCAGCCGGCCGAGCCTCGGGGTGAAGTCATCGTCGCCGCTCATGGTCTGACCCGTGCGGCGTATGACAGTCGAATATCAGCGTTTACAGCGCATTCCGCGAATTCTGTACGTAGCAGAGAGCGGCAAAAGCATACGAAAAAAGGATGTGCAGACAATGAACTGGATGGGCGTGTACGCACATCCTTATATCTTGCCCTGCCGGGTTCGCTTTCAATTCTCCAGGATCCGCTTGGCGCGCTTTGCATGCGCTTGCAGTCTAAGTCAGTCTTTGATTGTAAGAATGCGGTGGCGATGCAATTCGAGTTTGCGAGATGTGTCGGCCCGGCGTGCAGCCCATCCAGAGAATCCGGATTCCGATTCAGCAGGATTACCTCGGTCTGCGAGAGACGCAGGCGTGGGAGTCCTTTCCGCCTGATAGCGAGCACGCTCATCCACAGGCGCGCAAGAGCTTTCCTTTCGGCATCTTAAATGCGGTAACATGAAGTAGGATTGAATCTTGCTAGAAAGGAGGCCGCCGCCATCAGCATGATCGAAATGGAGGTGTCGAAACCGCAGAATTCTTTGCCGTATTTGGCATGAAAGATCAACCGGACACTGATGGCGTTTTGGATAATTGCGGTATGCAGCCAAAAGGCGAATCAAATCACCTGCCGATGCGATGGCCTTCATCGCGAAAAGCCTTGCGCGTGCGGGTGACCCGGAGCGAGACGCCTGACCCGCGTTTTGCATCGCGTCTCCTCCGGACGCATGCCGTTGCATAGACTGGCCCACGCTCCAACTCGTCCCCTGTCACCTTATCTGAGAGGTTAGCCTTAACCACACAGGAAGGCCTTGCCCCATGGCAATCGGGGGACACGCTCTGGAAACAGGCAACCGCCGGACCGCTATGCTGTGAGCGGTGTTCTTTGAAAACGAATCTGAAGGTTCGGGCGTTATGGTGCGGAACGGTCGCCAGCCTGGATAATTGGAGGGACCCAATGTTGCATCGTGTAAGGGAAGGCGGGCGAGCAGGGCTGAAGGATTTTGCCAGTGAGATCAGCCCGCGCGGCAAACCCTCGCGCGTCACTTCTACGGATCCCGAACGGATCACACCGGCTGATGTTTTCAGGCGCAGAACAGTCAGACGCACCGAACTGAGAAAGCTCGTGCCGCTCTCGGACACGACGATCTACGAACTGGAGCAGAAAGGCGAATTTCCCCAGCGCTTTTACCTGACGCCCCGCTGCGTCGTCTGGCCCCTCGCCGAGGTGCTCGAATGGATCGACGCGCGGCGACGCAAAGGCCGCGAGGGTTGCGGGCCTCATCCGGATTATCGGATGCGGTCGTTCAACGGCGCTACGGGCGCCCGATGACAGGACCAGCGAGGAAGAAGTTTCAGCCCGCTACTGCTGGCTCGCCGACGATCGCTCGCACCTGTTTCATGGTCATGAACATGCGCGCCGGATTGCTCGCGAATGGCTGAAAGCCAAAGTCTGCGTACCATCCCTGACGCCTTTTGAACGCCTCGTCGCCACCGTCAGACATGACGTCAAGCAAAATGGCGAAGCAACCCGCCTGATCTGCGATGCGACAGGCCTTTTCAAAGACATGGTGCATGAGGACCGATCCGATTCCCTGACCCTGGGCGGATATGCTGACGGCGACCTGCCCCAGGAACAGGATGGGCAGCTCCCCATGGTCCGGTGCGCCGCGCGGACGCCTTGTGAGCTCATCAGCATTCATCATGCCCAGATTGATCGCATGATAGCCGAGAATGATGACCTGTCCGTCTTCGATGACGACATAGACCCGGGTCATGTCGTCCTTCTGCTGTTTTTTCGCTGACAGTTTCAGATAATTGTCGAGACGGTCCACGCCACAAGCGAAACCGGCGCGGTCATGCCGCGCCGGATCGAATTGCTCGATACGAAGATCGCCGAACTCAGTCGGCATGCACCACACGCGCGCGATAGGCTTTCGCCGCTGCGAGAGCGTGGGGCGTCGGCGCTGGAGCAGCGTCAAGCGCAGCCACAAAGCGGGCTGCATCGTCCTTTGTCAGAACATGTCTTGATCCGGCTTCAAGCACGCGGGACGCTTCTCTTTCGATCGCAGCTCGAAGAAACACGGACTTGTCGACCCCAAGAGATGCGGCAGCCCGCGCAATCAGAACACCAAGGCCCTCACCGTGACGGATCTGCGTCGTCCGGGACTGCGACTCGGTATCAAGCTCGCTATGATGAAAATCCAGCATGGACAATCTCCTTTTGCGAACATGTAGTGCAAATCGCATTACATGTCAAGAGCCGCGTCACCCCACTCTCGGATCCGCCGCATAGACGGCCATACTCTCCGGGATGATATTCGGCTTGCGGGTTTCTCCGGCAGCCCAGGCGTCGATCATGTCAGCCCATTCCTGCATCATGTGGCGGCGCTGGTCGGCGTACTCGGCCTTGTTGTAGACCCCGCGCGATGAGCGCCGGTCCTCATGGGCCAGGCTCTTCTCGATCCAGTCGCGATTGAAGCCAAGCTCGTTGAGGAGCGTCGATCCGGTCCGCCGCAGGTCGTGAACCGTGAACGGCTCAAGCGGCAGCTCCATCTCACTTGCCAGCTTGTGGGCGCTGTCGGTGATCCGGTTGAAGGTGGCATTCGAGATCGGGCGGAACGTGTCGTAGCGCGACGGAAAGACGTATTTTGATCCGCCTGCGCAGGTTTTCAGCGCGACCAGAATGTCGAGCGCCTGGCGCGACAGGTAGACATTGTGGTCCAGCCCCGTCTTCATGCGTTTCTTCGGGATCGTCCAGACCGCCTCCTGGAAGCTGATCTCGTCCCAGGTCGCATGGGCGACTTCGGTCTTTCGTTTCATCGTCAGCAGGATGAATTTCACGCCGAGCCTCAGCGTCGGATTGGCTGTGATCTCTTCGAGGACGCGGTAAAGGACCCGGATCTCCAGCGGCATGAGGGAGCGGTCCCGAGGCCGGATGCGCGCGATCGAACGAGGATCGACCTCGTCGGCGGGATTCTCGACGCGGATGCCGTGCAGGTTCGCGAAGGCGTAGATCAGCTTGATGAACTCACGGGCGTGGAGCGCCGTTGAGGGCGCGCCCCGCTTTTTGATCTTGTCGCAAAGCTGGCGGACATCTTCGCCCGTCACCTCGCGCAACGTGTACTTGCCGAGCGCCGGGATCAGGTCACGATCGACGATGTGCCGGCGCATGTCGCGGGTCGAGTCCGACATCTCGCTTTCAGCTAGCCAGCGCTGGGCCAACTCCCCGAACGTCCCTTCTGCTTTCGCTTTTCCCTTCGCTCGTTTCTTCTCTTTGGCGGGCGAGATGCCTTCGTCTACCTGTTTCTTGGCGCCTATGAGGCGCTCCCGCGCGACAGCCAGAGAGATGCCATAGCGCCCGTAGCGCCCTATTGTCAGCGTCTCACGACGCCCGTTCACACGGTAGTCGTAACGAAAAATCTTACTGCCCGCAGGTGTCACCGCGACGTAGAGGCCATCGCGATCGGCTGCCTTGTAGATTTTTTCTCTCGGTTTCAATGACTTGATTGCAATATCGGTCAGCATCCGGCACCTCCTTGCCAGCAAAAATACCGTCAGGCCAAAATGGCCATTTTTCGACAAGGAAACACTAGTTTTTCAATGTGTTACGCCGAAAAAATACCGTCAGACCGCCAAAACTGGCTGACGGTATTTTGACTTTAGGCAGCAAGAGGTAATTTGTATACCGTCAGGCGATACCGTCAGGATGTCCCGTTGGTCTGCGATAGAGGGCGATAGACACCGAACGAAAACCGGCATCAAGTCATTGTATTTGTTTGAATTATTGATCGTTCGCGATAGTCCGCGAGAGACGCAGAATCATTCCCACTCGATCGTGCCGGGCGGTTTCGACGTGATGTCATAGACGACCCGGTTGACGCCGCTAACCTCGTTGATGATGCGCGTGGCCACCCGGCCGAGGAAAGCATGCTCGAACGGATAATAGTCCGCCGTCATGCCGTCCGTAGACGTCACGGCGCGCAGGGCCAGAACCGCCTCATAGGTGCGCACGTCGCCCATCACGCCGACAGTATTCACCGGCAGCAATACGCTGAACGCCTGCCAGATTTCATCGTACAGGCCGGCCTTCTTGATCTCGTCGATATAGATCAAGTCCGCTTTGCGCAGCGTGTCGGCCTTCTCGCGCGTGATCTCGCCGGGAATGCGGATCGCAAGGCCCGGCCCCGGGAACGGGTGGCGTCCTACGAACGCCTCCGGCAGGCCGAGTTCTCGGCCTAGCGCACGGACCTCGTCCTTGAACAGTTCGCGCAGCGGCTCGACCAGCTGCATGTTCATCCGTTCCGGCAGGCCGCCGACATTGTGGTGGCTCTTGATCGTCACGGACGGTCCACCCAGCGCCGAGACGCTCTCGATCACGTCCGGATACAGCGTGCCCTGCGCCAGGAAGTCCGCCCCGCCGATCTTCTTCGCCTCGGACTCGAACACGTCGATGAACAGGCCGCCAATGATCTTGCGCTTGCGCTCCGGGTCCGACACGCCGGCCAGCTTGCCAAGAAAAAGGTCCGACGCATCGACGTGCACCAGCGGGATATTGTAGTGCTCGCGGAACAGGCTCACGACCTCTTCGCTCTCGTTGGCGCGCATCAGGCCGTGGTCGACATAGACACAGGTCAGCTGCTCGCCGATCGCCTCATGGATCAGCACAGCGGCGACCGACGAATCCACGCCGCCCGACAGGCCGCATATGACCTTGCCCTTGCCGACTTGCGCACGGATCTTCTCGACCGCCTCGGCCCGGTAGGCCGCCATCGTCCAGTCACCCTTCAGTCCGGCCACGCCATGTGTGAAATTGCGCAGGATCTGCGCGCCATGCGTCGTATGCACGACTTCCGGATGGAATTGCGTGCCGTAGAAATTCCGCTCCGGGTCCGCAATAATCGCATAGGGTGCGCCCGGTGACTTAGCGATCACGCCAAAGCCCGGTGCCATCTTGGCGACATGATCGCCATGGCTCATCCAGACCTGTTCATGTTCGCCGCTGTCCAGGAGGCCTTCCAGGAACGGATCGTCGACGACCTTCTCGATGAAGGCGCGGCCGAACTCGCGGCTGGTACCACCCTCCACCTTGCCGCCCAGCTGGTGCATCATCACCTGCTGGCCGTAGCAGATGCCAAGCACCGGGATACCGGCCTCGAAGATCGCCATGTCGGCCATGGGCGCATTGTCCCGATACACGCTCGAAGGCCCGCCTGACAGGATCACCGCCTGTGGGTCATAGGTTTCGAGGAAGGCCTTATCGACCTTGTTGAACGGGTGGATTTCGCAATAGACGCCACTTTCGCGCAGGCGCCGGGCGATCAGTTGCGTCACCTGGCTGCCGAAATCGACGATAAGGGCGCGTTCGTGTCTTTGCTCTGTCATGGCGCCGTTTAGCTGAGTCCCGCCTCACGGGGCAAGCCTCAAAGGTGCGCCGGGTCATGAATCTGCAAATCAGATGTAGGATTCACCCGTTTCGAACCGTTTGCGTATCTCGGAAATCCTCGCATACGGGCTCGCCAGCTGGTAATGCGGCGGATCGGGATAATTCTTCCACGCCCCGCCCCATTCCAGCCCCTCGACCAGCGCGTGCCCGGCCAGGTCCCTGTAGGCGGGTGCATCCTGCGGGGCATCGCCATTCATGTACCGCCCATTCTCAAACAGGGCGACGTCCCACGCGATCCCGAAATTGTGGTTGCTCTGGCCACCTTTGGCCTTGGTGACCTTCGGTCCCGGCGGTCCGCCCCAGCGGCCCTTGGCATAGAGATCGTCCTGTTCGGCATAGGTCCGCGTGCCCGAGATGATCCTGACCACATGCGGAACGATGGCCGCCTTCGTCAGGAATTCCCGCGCCAACCGCTGCGCCTTGATGTGAAGTCCCAGGATGTTCCCCTCAGAGCGCGCATCAAACGTGCCCAAAGCCTCGCGCAGGGCGTCGCTTGCGGCAAGAAAGGCATCGTCAGCCGCGCCCGTATTCTTGCCCCACACGCCGTCCAGGCCTTTCGGGTCGAAACCCGAAGCCTTCAGCAGGCGCTGGCGGAACAGCACCTCTTTCTCGTTCAGTTGATAGCTCATGCTGGTCCCCTCAGCGATTTGGCCGATGCGACTCGGCGAAGGGGCAGGATACACAATCGCGCCCTCGCGGTCAGCCAATGTTCCCGAGCATCCACTCCGGGGGCCCATGTATTGACGTCGCGGGCTGTATCCGGCCAAGTCTGGGCATGACCAGTTTACCCACACTCGACGCCCGCAAGCAGGCTGCGTTCAACCACGCCCGCGATGGCCAGCTGGCCGATGCAGAGTCCACGCTGCAATCGGTCCTGCGTGAATCTCCGCGCGACCTTGGCGCCCTCCTCCTTCTTGGCGACGTCCAGCATGCCGCTGGCAAAACCCAGGATGCCAGCCGCGCCTATGGCGGTGCCATGCAGGTCGCTCAGATGCAGGGCGGTTCCATGCCGGACATCTTCAAGCCGGGTCTCCAGCGCGCCGCGGCCCGGCTGGGTGAGTATGCTCGCCAATATGAATCCTTCATCGCCGCCCAGATTCCACCAGAGAGCCGCTCGCCCCGGTTCGACCAGTCGGTTGATATCCTCCTCGGCAAGGCGCAGATCCACCTCCAGCAACCGACGAAATACTATTTCCCTGAACTTCCCCAGATTCAGTTCTACGACCGTTCGGATTTCGACTGGGCCCCCGCCCTGGAGGCGCAAACGCACGCCATCCAGCAAGAACTGCGCGCGGTCTTGGCCGACCATGCCGCCTTCCGGCCCTATCTCGAGCGCGACGAAAGCAAACCCCATGTGAAAAGCCACGACCTCGTCGGCAATGATGACTGGAGTGCCTTCTATCTTTGGAAAGACGGCGCCCGCGTCGAGGAAAACTGCGCCCGCTGCCCGGTGACGGCTGCGGCGTTCGACACCCTCCCGCTGGACTACCTGCCCGGACAGGCTCCGTCAGTCCTCTTCTCCCTGCTGAAGCCCGGCGCAGCCATCCCGCCCCACCACGGCCTCATCAATACCCGCCTCATCTGCCACCTGCCCCTGCTCGTGCCCGGCCCGGCCTGGCTCCGGGTGGGCAACCAGACACATCACTGGAAAGAAGGGGAACTCGTCATCTTCGATGACAGTGTCGAGCACGAGGCGAAGAACGAGGCGAGCGAGACCCGCGTCGTCCTCCTCTTCGATATCTGGCGTCCGGAACTCTCGCTTCAGGAACGGGAGGAAGTCACCAGGCTCCTCGGCGCCATCGCGCAATATTCCGGAGAGGCCGTCATCAGCGGCAACTAGGCCCGGCGGAGCACCGCAAAGAAGAACCCGTCCGTTCCGGCCCGGTGCGGTGTCAGCCGCACACTACCGGTCGGCATACGAAAGCGCTGAACCACATTCGCGCCCTCGTCCGTCAACAGGCCCGAGGCAACCGCCGCAGCCGCTGCGTCCTCTTCCGTAAACTCCGGATGCGCCGCCAGGAATTCCGCCACGCGGTCCTCGTCCTCTTCCATCAGGAAGGAACAGGTCGCGTAGACCATCCGTCCGCCCGGCTTCACGAAGGCTGCCGCGCTGGCCAGGATCTCCGTCTGCTCGGCCATGCGCTTTTCCATCTGGCCCTGCTTGATCCGCCATTTCGAATCCGGTCGGCGCCGCCATGTGCCGGTCCCCGTGCAGGGCGCGTCAACGAACACGCAATCCATCAGCCCGGTCAGCGTTTCCAGCTGCACCGGCTCGCTCGGATGCACCAGCTGGACGTTCGTCGCGCCGGAGCGTTTCAGGCGCGGGATCAGGGCGCTCAGGCGTTTGCCATCGATGTCATAGGCAAATATCTGTCCCTTGCCCTTCATCTGCGCGGCCAGCGCAATCGTCTTGCCGCCGCCGCCGGAACAATAATCCAGCACCTGCTCGCCCGGCTGGGCATTCGCCGCTGCTGCCGCGATCTGGCTGCCAGCATCCTGGACTTCCACCCAGCCCTTGGAATAGGCCGGGATGCTCTCGAGGCTGGCTTCGCGTTCGCTTGGGTCCTTGGCCGGAATATGAAATGCATTGTGAAGCAGGCGCGACGGCTCTGCATCGGCGCTCTTCAGCGGGAACGCCGCCTTCTCCGCATCCACTTTCAGCGTGTTAACGCGCAGGTCGACATCGGCCCGCATGGCCATGGCCTGCGTTTCGGCGGCCACATCGTCGCCGAAGACGCGCACCATCATCGGCGTCATCCATTCGGGAAAATCGCCCTGAACATGCAGGGGGGCAGCCGGGTCAGCCTCGCCAGCAAGGCGCGCGCGCTCGTCCGGCGTCAGTGGCTCGGGGCCGTGCTCGTCGCCCACCGCCGCGTCGATCTGGTCCAGGTCCCAGCCCCAGGCAAAGCCCAGCGTGCCCAGCACCAGTGCGCGCGGGCTTGTGTCATCCATGCGATAGGCAACGGAATTGCGCTTGCGCAGCGCGTCCAGCACCAGGCCCGACACCATCGCCCGGTCCTTGCTTCCCGCATAGCGCGCGCTCTTGCCCCAATCGCGCATGGCCGTCTTGACCGGCTGATGCCGCTCCAGCACGTCCGTCAAAACCTCGATTGCTGCGCTGATCCGACCGCCGTTCCGCATGTGTCACCCTTTTTCCATCGTCTGGTGGACGCTTTACGCGCGCTTCACTAACAAGGAAACCAATAGACACTGCATATTGTGTAATCTTACATTCAGGCTTTACAGGATCGAGGACCCGTCGTGGCCGTCTACATCGTCGCCAAGATCACGATTACCGACAGGGAGACCTACGGAAAATACGAGCAGGGCTTCATGGACGTATTCAACCGCTATGACGGTCGCCTCCTGTCCGTCGACGAAAACGCGCACGTTCTGGAAGGCGACTGGAGCTGCACCCGGACCGTCCTCGCCGAGTTTCCCAGCAGGGACATTGCACTGGAATGGTATAATTGCACTGAATACCAGGCCCTTGCCCGCTTTCGCCACAAGGCGTCCACCAGCAAGATCGCCCTGCTCGAGGGGTTTCCCGGCGCGACTCGCTAAAGGCGTTAATCCGGCGCTGACCGCCGTTTGAGAAGGCGCGCCGCCATCGCCTCGCCACTCGCGACAGCATCGGACGCCAGAGAGCCGAGCGCCCAGTCGCCACCAGCCAGTAACGTCTCCTCGCTGTTTGCAATGAAGGGCCGGCCCAAAGCACGCCCCACCCGCGCATAGCGCCAGCGGTGCACGGCGATATAGGCCGGGTTCGCCGTCAACTGTGTTGCCGTTCGGAACGCCACCAGCAGGGTCGCCGCTGCCTCGGCCTTCTCGATATCGACGAACTGCGCAGACCAGTCCGGTTGCGCATAAACGGTCCATCGTTCCGCGCCGCTTTGTCCAGGCTTTGCCAGCATTGGGATCGCCGTCATCAGCGGTCCATTGAAGTCCAGCACGCCTTGCGGCAGCCCGGTCGGGACATCAAAGCCCAATAGCAGTGTCCACATCGGCAGCATCTCGACCGGCGCAAGCGCCGCGACCATGTCGGGAGATTGTGCGAGCAGGATTCCAGCTTGAGGGGCCGGCACGGCGAGGATCGCGGCATCGAACGTGCCGCGATCGCCACCTTCGGAATCCGTCAACTGCCACCCGTCAGGACTCTCGCCCAGTCCTACAACAGTCACGCCGGTTCGCACGTCAATTCCGGTCGCCATGCCATGCGCCAGTGCGCTCATCCCAGGCACGCCGACGCCGCGAGCATCATCTTTGCCGTCGAGCCAGAACGCCCCGCCCAATGCGAGGGCGAGTTCCGACGGCACCCCTGGCGCGCCATGGTCAATCGGCCCGAGATCCGTCCGCCGCGTGGCAACACGGCCACCCTTGCCCCGGCTCTTCTCAAATACGACGACATCACAGCCGGCATCCACCAGCGATCGTGCCGCCGCCAGCCCCGCGAGCCCGGCTCCAACGATTGCTACCCTGGTCTGCATGATTCCCCCGCGCCGCTGTTCAGATCACCAACTAGGGCACGATCCATCTTTGTCCCGCTTTCAGGCATCATTCCGGCGTGTTAGCTTGGCCCCCCGCCGGAACATTGGCAGCTGAGGAGGAAGCGATGGACATCGAATTGCCGGACGGCGTCCGCGCCGCAACCCCGGACGACTGGCGACAGCTTGGCGACATTACCGCCGAGGCCTTCTTCGAAGATCCGGTGAACGAGTGGATTTTCGGCTCGCCGCGCGCCATCCAGTCCGCCTTCACCGTGCTGGCGCGGGATGTCTATTCAAAACGCGGGCAATGCTATCTCGCGGGCGATGGCGGCGCGGCCATGTGGTGCACGTCGGAGACAAATCGCAACCTGCCGACCCTGTCCATGCTCGCGCTGGCTGCCGGTGTTGCACGTTGGGGCACGAAGGGCGCGGTCAAACGCGCGATCACGGCGGGCGAGACGATGGACGCCAATCATCCGCATGAGCGGCACATGTATCTTTTCACGATTGGCACGCGGAAATCGGCGCGTGGCCAGGGCGTCGGCAAGGCGCTGATCCGCCCCATGCTCGCCGCGTGCGACCTCGAACAGCTCCCCGCCTATCTCGAAAACTCAAATCCCGCCAATACCGGCTTCTATGTGAGCCACGGTTTCGAGCGGATGAAATTGTTCGAAGTCGGAGACAATTCTCCAGCGCTTGAAGCGATGTGGCGCGCCCCGCCCTGAGTGCGCTTCTTGCGCCAGGTCCAGTCCGGATAATTATTCAGCAGCGCGCGCGCATCCTGCTCGTTCAGGATGGCTATCCTGAGGCCGGCAGTGATGCATTCGCTCCTGGCCAGGCGTTCGGTCATGCCAAACGTTTCGTCAATCCAGACGACCTTCTTCAGATCGCCCCTGGCATTGTAGCCAAATGCGGCACGCACGTCTTGTCTTCGGCAGCCCATCGGATTCCCTCCTTTGCGTCGCGACGCACCAACCGATCACAGTCCCGGTATGGTACGCCGTGCCTGCCCGCCGCAAGACCGACGCCAGACCCCGTATTTTTACGTAAGTTTCATCTGTGAGGGGATTTAAAAACCGCAAACCGCCCGCAATTCGCGCATGGGGGGAGCGCCGCTACCCGGAAACAGGAACCGGGCCCGCAACTGGCCCCGAGGACCCGCGCCCGAATGCGGGTCGCCAAGACCCTCGCCGCACAGGCTCAAACCGGCTTCCGGTCACGAGTGATGCGCTAGCAGAACACGCTCTCCAAGGAGCTCATCCGGTGGATTGGGATTCCTCCTACTCCACGCTACACATGCTAATAATCTGCCCGATTGCAGTTTCGGCATCGGCTTGGCGGGAACATTGGCGAGAGACCGAAGAAGTACCCGATCTTGGATTCTCTGTCTGCCGGAAACCAGAACCGATGCCAACAATACTTGCATTTCAGAAATAAATAGCCGTACACTGCGCAACTAAGGGTCACTGCGGCAGACCCCAACTCAAAGACTTTCCAACCGTTGTACCTGCCAGACAGCCCAACTATTATCGCCATGACGATTATGACGTTTAAGCGCCAAAAGAGTTTAACGACTCCCACTACCCCCGGCTCACCGAATAGTTTGGCGATTCGCGCGTCATCATCACGTCGTGCACATGGCTTTCCTGCAGGCCCGCGCCGGTGATCTGCACGAACTCGGCCTTCTTGTGCAACTCATCGATATCCTTGGCGCCGACATAGCCCATTGCAGCGCGCAGGCCGCCGACCATCTGGTGCAGGATCGGGCCGACCGGCCCCTTGAACGGCACCTGGCCCTCGATGCCTTCCGGCACCAGCTTGTCGGCCGCTGCATCTTTCTGGAAGTACCGGTCTGCCGAGCCACGCGCCATCGCGCCGAGGCTGCCCATGCCGCGATACGCCTTGTAGCTGCGCCCCTGGTAGAGGAACACTTCCCCGGGCGCCTCTTCGGTGCCGGCAAACATGCCGCCCATCATCGCAGTCGCGGCGCCGGCGGCCAGCGCCTTGGCAAAGTCGCCCGAGAACTTGATGCCGCCATCGGCAATGATCGGGATACCGGATTTCTGCGCCGCATTGGCGCACTGCTCGATCGCCGTCAGCTGCGGCACGCCCACACCCGCCACGATCCGCGTCGTGCAGATCGAACCCGGCCCGATCCCCACTTTCACCGCGTCGGCGCCCGCATCGATCAGCGCCCGGGTCGCTTCCGCCGTGGCCACGTTCCCGGCGATGATCTGCACCGCGTTCGACACTTTCTTTGCCCGGCGCACGGCGTCTGCCACGCTGATCGAATGCCCGTGGGCCGTATCGATCACAACGCAGTCGACGCCTGCCTCGATCAGCGCCATCGTTCGCTCGAACCCGGCATCGCCCACGGTCGAGGCGGCTGCCACGCGCAGGCGCCCTGCGGCATCCTTGGCGGCGTTCGGGTTCACGGCGGCCTTGTCCATGTCCTTGACCGTCAAAAGGCCCAGGCACTTGCCATCATTATCGACGATGACCAGCCGTTCAATCCGGTGCTTGTGCAACAAGACCCGCGCCTCGGCCGGATCGGTGTCCATTTTCACCGTCACGACATTGCGGGTCATGAGACTCGCAATCGTTTCGTTCAGGTCGTCGGCAAAGCGCGTGTCCCGATTGGTTATGATGCCAACGATCTTGCCGTCCTTTTCGACGACCGGAATGCCAGAGAAGCCGGTCCGCGCCTTCAACTCGCGCAGGTCGCCCAGCGTCGCCGTCGGCGAAATCGTGATCGGGTTCATGACAACGCCGCTCTCGTATTTCTTCACCATCGCCACTTCGCCCGCCTGCTCTTCGATCGAGAGGTTGCGGTGGATCACGCCAATCCCGCCCGCCTGCGCCATCGCGATGGCAAGGCGCGCCTCGGTCACCGTGTCCATGGCGGCAGAGATCAGCGGAATATTGAGGCTGATGGACTTGGTCAGGAACGTCGAGACGTTCACATCAGCAGGTAAAACCTCGCTCGCGCCGGGCTGCAGCAGCACGTCGTCGAAAGTGATGGCTTGTCGGATTTTCATGTGGGGAGCTCCCTTTTTGGCCTAGTAAGGGAGTCGCGAGGGGTTGTGAAGCCCCCACTGCAAATTCCGCCCGCCGCACGACCACGAGTTGATGCCATGCCGATTTGGTCATGTTTCAGGCCGGGAGAGGTTTCAACCGAAATCAACGTTCTACGGGAGAAGAGCGCGCAAGACACGCCGCGACGCGGCCGAGACGCACCTGCGGCCCGTCGAGCCAGGCTCAGTCGATGCAGAGAGTCCACTGGACGGCGCCATCGTCGACCTCTGTCATGCAGCCGAACGCGCTATCCGTCGCCTGGCACACGCCATCATCGGTTGGCTGGCCCATTTCGCCATCGGAGTCAGGCGAAAGCAGGCATCGTCCGAGGCAGTCATCCGCCGACTTGCACGCCGCGCCTGCATCCGCATACGGTTGAACGCACTGGTCAAAGCCGAGCATGCCGCCTGGCCCAACCGTGCCGCCGGCCGATTCACAGGCCACACGTTCCGCCCGCGTCGCCCGTTTGCCGTCGAACCGGATGGTCTCGTGCCCGGAAGGGGCAATCGCGGCATCCGTGTCGTCCGGCGTCACCGGGGTCATGCAGGCAGCCAGCATCACAGCACTGGCGAGCAGCGCAATCGCTGACCGGATCATACGGGGAACCGCTCGAACGAGGGTATGCCGTCCGGAATATGGTGAAAGCTCTGGGCGTCAGCCGTCTGCATCAGCATCTGCGGCTGCCCGAACAGGCTCGGGTCATCCATCGCGCCGACCTTCAGGATGACGGCGCCTTTCAGCGCCTGTGACCGTGTCATGATCTGTACGCCGCAATCGGGACAGAACTCACGTGTCACCGCGCCGGTAAAGTCAGGTTTCGTGAAACTCTTCGGCGTGCCCTTGGTGTATTTGAACCCTGCTTCCGGCATCGCAATGAAATCGTTCGGCTGGCCACCGGTAAAATACTGGCATTCCCGGCAATGGCACTGGGCCTTCATGAGCGGGTCGCCTTCCGCCTCATAGCGCAGCGTTCCACAATAACATCCACCCGTTACCAACATAGTCCTCTCCCTCCGTCTGCGTCCGCATAGTGTGGAACCAGCTGGATGCGAGCGCAAGCAAGGGTTTTGTGGAACGAGTAGGGGAGTTTTGCATAAATCCTGCAGTAGTCTCACTTAGAAACAGGAACTCGAGCGCAAAACTCATGGCTTCGACGACACAATCTCTGCAGACAATCATCGGCACATCGACCTATTCTGTCGACGATGCAATTGATCGCGCGTTGGTCGTTGCGCGTGTCAAATATGGCGAACCGGACTGGTTCGAAGTGTCGAAAACCCGTGGATTCATCAATAATGGCCGCGTCAGCCACTATCAGGTGTCGCTGGAACTTGGCTATGTGACGCCGGATCAGCCGTCCCAACCCGATCAATATCTCGATTCGGCCCTGTCGACTCGTCGTCACACCTATGTGAGCCCCGTATTCGAGCGCCGTTTCTAGGCGCTATCAGGGGCATTTGCCCCTTTGAAACCCTTTGCGACCACGAAAATTTCCGGACTTCCGGCGCGGCTCGCTGGCGGCTTGATATGCTTCACGGTCGTGAAGTTCGCTTTCAGCAATTCCAGCACTTCTTTTGTTGTCCCACCTTGGAACACTTTCGAACAGAACGCCCCGCCGGGCGCCAGATGCTCGACGGCAAATGCCGCCGCCATTTCCACCAGAGTGACCGTTCTCAGGTGATCGGTCTGCTTGTGGCCGGTCGTGTTCGCCGCCATGTCGGACAGGACAAGGTTAGGTTTGCCCGTAAGGCCCTTCATCATGCGCGCCACGTCAGCGGGTTCATTCACGTCGCCCTGCACAATATGCGCCCCGTCGACCGGATCGACGGGCAAAAGATCGATGCCGACCACTTCCATCGCGCCCTTGGCGACCGCAACCTGCAGCCAGCCTCCTGGCGCGCAGCCGAGGTCGACGACCCGGCAACCGCGCTTCAGGAGTTCGGCCTTCGCATCAATTTCCAGCAGCTTGTAAGCGGCTCGCGCGCGAAATCCCTCAAGCTTCGCCTTGCGAACATAGGGATCCGCCATCTGGCGCTCGAGCCACTGTTTTGAACTGTCCGACTTGGCGCGGTGCGCACGTATCTTGCGCTCGTTCATCTGGCGACCGGACGAGCCTTCTTTGCCCGTCGGGCCTTTCCAGCGGCGCTTTTCTTCATCCGACATTCTTGGTGTCCTCCTGGCTGCCCGCCGGGTCGTCCGGTCCACGCCGTCCGCGCCGCCCCCGGCGGCGCGCCTTTGGCTTTTTCGGCCCGTACATCATCGACAATAGCAGGCCTTCGCGCAGGCCCCGGTCTGCAACTCTCAGCCGCCCGGCGGGAAAGGCTTCCCACACGGCCTCGACAATCGCGCAGCCTGACAGCATCAGCCCCGCCCGCTCGTCGCCAATCGTCGGCAGCTTCATCCGCCCTTCAAGCCCGACATCGCGAAGCAATTTGATCGCGGCAGCGCTTTCCTCCCGACTGAGCCAGGTCCCGTCTACCTTGTCGCGCCGGTAGCGGTCGAGCTTCAGGTGGACCCCGGCAAGGCACGTCACCGTGCCGGACGTCCCGATCATGTGTGCGTCATCAACGCCCATCGCCTCGCGGACCGCGTCAATCCCGTCCCAAGTGTTGATTGTCTGCCGGGCATGCTCAAGCATCAGCGGATAGGCGGCGACCTCGTCGAGATGCTGGAAGGCTTCCGACAGGGTGACCACGCCAAGCGGCAGGCTGGTCCAGCCGAGGATCGGCGCCTTCTCCAGAAGGCCCTTGAAACCATTGTCGCGCGCCGCTTCCGCGTTCACCCAGGACAGCTCCGTCGATCCGCCGCCAATATCCACGACCAGGACGGACTTGGCCGAAGGTTCGATAAGGTCATGGCACCCGATCGTCGCCAGGCGGGCCTCTTCCTTGGCGCCGATAATCTTGAACGTGAGGCCGGTCTCTTCATGCACGCGGCGAATGAACTCGGCCCCGTTCTCCGCCTTGCGGCAGGCCTCGGTGGCAATGCACCGCACGCGGCCCACGCCATGCTGCTTCAGCTTTTTCCGGATGTTCTGCAGCGCATCGATGGCCCGCTCAATGGCGGCATCCGACAGCCGCCCCGTCTCGTGCAGGCCCTCACCCAAGCGGGCAATCTGCGAATGGGAATCGACCACGCGAAATGTCTTCCCGCGGGGCTCGGCGACCAGCAGGCGACAATTGTTCGTTCCAAGGTCAACGGCCGCGAACAGCGGGACCGTCTTTCCATTGCGCAGGGCGCTCCGCTTGCTGCGGGCACCTGGCGCCTTTTTTTCAGCCATGGTGTGGCCCAAATTGATGACTTGGGGCATTGTTACCACAGGAGCTGGAAATGGCTAGTGGACGCACACACAACGGCTGGTTGAAAGCCCTGTTTGGACACCGGCGCCGCGGCGCGGCCCGGTCACCACTGGTTTTGGATCAGCGTATAGACGAAAATCGCAGGTACAACGCCATATCCATGCATATCGCCAAATTCCAGATCGGGCAGGTCGTTCGCCATCGTATGTTTCCATTCAGGGGTGTAATTTTCGACGTAGACCCCCAGTTTGGCAACACGGCGGAATGGTATGAATCCATCCCTGAAGAGGTCCGTCCCCGCAAGGACCAGCCATTTTACCATCTCTTCGCCGAAAATGACCGCACCCATTATGTCGCCTATGTCTCCGAGCAGAACCTGCTGGCGGATGAATCCGAGACACCCCTGACCCACCCTGACATCCTGGAATGGTTCACCCTGACCGGGCGCGGTACCTATGAACTCAAGAAGGGCGTCGCCAACTAGGCTCGCGCGGACGCGGCTGTCAGGCCAGATAGAACAGGTAGATCGCGAAGCTTGTGACGAGCCCGACAATCAGGTTCATCGGCAAGCCGATTTTCAGGAAATCCGAAAAGCGGTAATTGCCCGCCGCATGCACGATCGTATTGGTCTGGTAGCCGATGGGCGAGGCAAAGCTTGCGCTGGCGCCAAACATCACGGCAACCACCAGCGCGCGCGGCTCAATGCCCAGTTCCGTTCCCAACACGATCACCAGCGGCGTCATGATGACGGCGACAGCGGCATTGGTCACCAACTCGGTCAAAACCGATGTCAGCAGGTAAATCATCAGCACCAGCCAGAAGGGCGATGCCGACACCAGCAGGGGCGTCATGCTGCTGACCAGCAGGCCCACGCCGCCAGACGCGACCAGGCCCTGTCCAACCATCAGCATGGCAAAGATCAGCGCGAGCACCCCGGCGTCCATTTCCTCGAACGCATCACTCAGTGACAGGCAGCCAGAGGCCAGTACGGCGCCCACCCCGATGAGCGCAGCCAGCACCAACGGAACGCCCAAGATGGCCGACGAAAGAATCACGGCCGCGAGAATGGCAATGGCCAGCGGCCCGCGTTTGCGCCGGAAGGGTTCTGCCTTGAAAGTCTGGTCCACGACCAGCGCTCCAGATGACGCCAGCTCGTGCAGTTCGCTCCGGTTGCCGTCAACGATCAGCCTGTCGCCTGCCTTGAGCCGGGCGTTGGCAAGGTCCGGCCCGGGCGGGTTGCCGAACCGCGTCAATCCGCGAACGGTCACGGCGTGGTGCGACAGGTAGGAAATCTCCGCAATCCGCCGGCCGATATTGGGATCATTCGCCGCGACAGTCGCCAGCGCCCGCTCTTCCGGGCCGACATCCGTCTTGCGCCGGCTGATGCCAACGCGGAACAGTCCCGACTCCACCAGTGTCACCAGCTCCGTTAAATCGGCCCGCAGGGTCACGCGGTCGCCTGCCTTCAGCAATTCGTCCGTATCACTCCCGGAAAACCGCCGACTCCCCCGGCTATGGGATACGACGCCAATCCCTTTCTTGGAAAGCTCGGGCACTTCAGTGACCATACGCCCGATCACCGAAGACTCCTCCGGGACAATCGCATCGGTCAGGTAGCGGATCGGTGCCTGTTGTGCCGTCGACCCTGCCGCGGTGCGGGGCAGTAAAGCCCATCCCAGCCCCAGCAGAACGGCGAGGCCCGTTCCGAACGTGACCAGGCCAACCGGCGTGATCTCGAAAATGCTGAACGCTTCCATGCCGGCATCCTGCGCCACACCGGCGACCAGCAGGTTGCTTGATGTCCCGATCAGCGTACAGGTTCCGGCCATGATCGACACATATGACAAGGGAATGAGCAGCTTCTTTTCGGAGACGTTCAGGCGCCCGGCCAGCTCCATGACAATAGGCAGCAGGATGACAACCACCGCCGTGTTGTTGACGAAGGCTGACCCGATAGACACCGTCGCGCCCAGTAAAAGCAGCGCGCCAAATGTCGACCTGTCTGCCACCTGCAAGACCGAACTGGCCAGCGCGTCCAGCACGCCCGTCCGTTTCAGCGCCGCTGCAAGAATGAACATGGCGCCAATCGTGATCGGCGCGCTGTTGGAAAAAGCCGACAGTGCAGAGGGTTCATCCAGAAAACCGAGCAGGATGAACGCAGCCGCCCCAATCATGGCAATCGCCGCTGGCGGAAGCCGCTCCATGAAAAAGCCGACAAACATGGCCGCGAGGATGCAAAGCGAGATGACCGCAGCATGGTCGGATAAATAGGCTTGCATCAATTCTGACCCCGAACTCGAATGCGCTGGACTTTACACATAGGGCAGGTGCGGGTTGCGTTCCCCGCCTCATTTCTTTTCAGTTGGCCGGTCCGGTGGTGCCGCCGCCGTCAAGAATTGCAATCACCGCGTCCCAATGCGCCAGTGCCTCAACGTCACCCTGCGCAGCCACTTCCGCTGCTCGCAACGTGGCGATCACGCAGGCATCATCACCATACTGGCGAAGCAATTGCCCAGCCACACTGGCGGCCGCTGCACTCATTTGGCCCGCACATTCGCACGTTCGATTGCCGCCGTTGTCGACTGGCCGTCGACCAGCGGTACGATATGCACCGTCCCGCCGCGCGCCAGAACGACATCGGCGCCGACAATCGTCTCGATCGAATAGTCGCCGCCCTTCACCAGCAGGTCCGGCTGCAACGCCTTGATCAGAGCCTCAGGCGTGTCCTCATCGAACACGACCACCGCATCCACGGCTGACAGGCCCGACAGGACCCGCGCGCGCGAGTCTTCATCATTGACGGGGCGATTGGGGCCCTTGAGCCGTTTCACCGACGCATCTGAGTTCAGTCCCACGATCAGCCGCCCGCAGCGCGCCTTGGCCTCTTCCAGCACGCGCAGGTGGCCCGGATGGAGTATGTCGAAACAGCCATTCGTGAAACCGACGGTCAGGTTGGTATCGCGCCACACCTCGACCTGGTCGACCAGCGTCTCCAGCGGCACATGCGATACGCCGCCATTGCGCAGGCCCATTTGCAGCGCGGTGTTCAACTCGTTCGCCGACACCGTCGCCGTGCCGGACTTGCCGACGGCAATCCCGGATGCGGCGATGGCCAGTTCAACCGCCTCGGCCAGGCTTCCGCCTGCGGCCAGCCCCAGCGCCAACGCCGCGATGCTCGTATCGCCCGCGCCGGACACATCATAGACTTCCCGCGCCTCGCCCGAGCGGTGCATCACGGCCCCGTCCCGGTGCACGAAGGACATGCCCTTGGCGGCCCGTGTAACGACAATCGCCCGGGCCGGCAGAATCTCCATCGCCTTGGCGAGCGCGTCGGCCGCATCACGGTCGGTTTCCACCATCAGGCCGATCGCCTGGCCCAACTCCATCGCGTTCGGCTTCAACAGGTCGACGTCGCCATACCGGGCAAAGTCGAGTCCCTTCGGATCGGCGATCACCGGGATGCCATGCGCCCGTCCTGCAGCAATCGCCGCGGCAATGACGTTCTCGGTAATGGCGCCCTTGGCATAATCCGACAGGATGATCAGACAGGCATCCTTTGCGGCATCTTCCAACGACATGACGATATCGGCTTCAGTCGTCAGGTCGATGGCGCGCAGGTCCTCTGCATCGACGCGTAACAGCTGCTGGCCGCCAGCCACGAACCGCGTCTTCAGCGTCGTCGGCCGGTCGCGCATCACGATGAGGTCGGCCTCCACGCCGTCAATATGCCCCAGCAATTCGGCGAGCTGGCGCCCCTCCGGATCGTCGCCAACAACCCCGATCAGCGCGGTACGCAAGCCCAGCGTCGACAGGTTCCGGCCGACATTCCCCGCCCCGCCGGGCATCGCGGCCTCGCGGGTGCGCCGCATGATCGGCACCGGGGCTTCCGGCGATATCCGTGTCACCTGGCCGTAGACGAACCGGTCGAGCATGACATCGCCGATACAGACAATACGCTTGCCGGCCGCCGCACGGATCAGGCCCAGGAGCGCAGACGTATCCATCAGCTGTTACCGCCGACGTGCAGGGCGCGACCGCCAACCCGGTCGACTGATACGGGTTCGAATCGAAAATTCACGGCCATGTCGGCGACTCCCTTTGATCGACCGATATAGCCCCGCAAAGCCCGGCATGAAACCCATGGCAGCACCAACTGATCCAGATACATCCCGCGACCGTAAGACAGGCTGAGAAACACTTGATCCGATCCGGAGTCGCCCCTGTCCTTGCCTGCCCCCGCCCTCGTCTGGTTTCGCGAAGACCTCCGGCTCGCTGACAATCCGGCCCTGCACGCGGCGGTCGCCACCGGCAAGCCAATGGTGCTCCTCTTCATCCACGATGAAGCTTCACCGGATCTGCGCCCCCTGGGCGGCGCAAGCAGGTGGTGGCTCGACAAGTCCCTCACCGCATTTGCGGCCCAAATCGCGGCTGCCGGCGGCCAGCTGACCCTGAGAGCCGGCGCTTGCGCCGAGATACTCCAAACCGTGATCACCGAAACCGGCGCCGACAGCGTGTTCTGGAACCGCCGCTACCAAAAAGCCGAACGCGATCTTGATGGCGCACTCATGGAGACGCTCAAGGCAGGCGGCGTCCGCGTCTCCAGCTTCAATGGCCGCCTTCTCAACGAGCCGTGGCAGATCGAAACCGGCGCAGGCGGCCACTACAAGGTGTTCACGCCTTACTGGAGAGCTGTGAAGGCCCAGTATCACGCCCCCGATGCGCTCCCCGCGCCCGCATCGCTCGCCGGGCCGCACATTGCGTCCGACACCTTGTCCGACTGGGCCCTGCACCCGACGCGCCCCGACTGGGCCGACGGTCTCGACGCGACATGGACCCCGGGCGAAGCCGGTGCGCTGGACCGCCTGTCGGCTTTTCTCGACGGCCCGGTCAACGCCTATGCCGAGGCCCGCAACCGGCCCGATATCGATACCGGCACGTCCCGCCTCTCACCCCACCTCCGCTTCGGCGAGATCGGCCCGGCACAGGTCTGGCGCGCAGTCCGGCATGGCGTGGAATCCGGTCGCATCGGCGAAGCGGGTGCCATGACATTCCTGTCGGAAATCGGCTGGCGCGAATTCTCCTATTCCCTCCTCTTCCACAATCCCGATCTCGCCAGCGAAAACTACAATCCAGACTTTCGTCACATGCCATGGCGCAGCGACCGGGCCGCCTATCGCGCCTGGTGCCGCGGCGAGACAGGTTATCCGATCGTCGATGCCGGGATGCGCCAGCTCTGGCAGACCGGCTTCATGCACAATCGTGTGCGCATGATCGTGGCCTCCTTCCTCACCAAGCACCTGCTCCTGCCGTGGCAGATGGGCGAGGACTGGTTCTGGGACACGCTGGTCGATGCCGACCCGGCGGCCAATCCTGCCAGCTGGCAATGGACCGCCGGCAGCGGCGCCGACGCCGCCCCCTATTTCCGCGTCTTCAATCCGATTATTCAGGGCCGCAAGTTCGATGCAACGGGCGCCTATGTCAGGCGTTGGTGTCCGGAACTCGCCGGCCTTCCGGACAAATACCTCCATGCCCCTTGGGAAGCCGACGCCATGACACGGCGTGCCGCGAACGTCTCCCTCGGCACGACCTATCCCGAGCCCCTCGTCGACCATCCGACAGCGCGACAGCGCGCCCTCGACGCCTACGCAACACTCAAGGACAGACGGAACGCCGCATGAAACGTATCGCAATTATCGGGTCCGGCATTTCCGGCATCGGAGCCGCCTACGCGCTGAAGGACACAGCCGACGTGACCCTGTTCGAGGCGCAGGATCGCCTCGGCGGCCACGCCTGCACGCACGTATTCGATTATGACGGCCACGAAACCGCCGTCGATCTCGGCTTCATCGTCTACAATGGCCTCAACTATCCCAACCTGATCGGCCTGTTCGATGCGCTCGGCGTCGTAACTCAGGAATCCGACATGAGCTTTGCCGTGTCCGACCGCAACGGCTGGGAATGGGCCTCGACCGCCCGGGGCATCTTCGCCCAGAAACGCAACCTGTTCAGCCTGGATTTTCACCGATTCTGGCGCACCATCCTGAAATTCAACGACCTTGCGCGCGCCGAACTCGAAGCAGGCCGGATCGAGGACACGACGCTGGGCGACTGGCTCGATTTTCACGGCTTCGACCAGGCCTTTCGCTGCAACTATATCCTGCCCATGGGCGCAGCCATCTGGTCCACGCCGGAAGTCGGCATGCTCGACTATCCGGCGCGCAGCTTCTTCCAGTTCTTCGAGAACCACCGCCTGATGCACCGCGAGCGCCCGCAATGGCGCACGGTCACAGGTGGCAGCCAGTCCTACGTGAGCGCCGCCGCCGCCGTACTCGGTGATCGTGTCCGCACCGGAACGCCGGCCATCCGCGTCTTCCCTTTTGGGGACAAGATCTCCGTGGTCACGGCAGACAACCGCTCCCACATTTTCGACGACGTCATTCTCGCGACACACTCGGACCAGGCCCTTCGCCTTGTCGAGAGCGGGTTCGAGGACCAGTCCTTCCTGTTGCGCTCGGTCCACTATCGTCCGAACACGATCTACCTGCACCGCGATCCAGCCCTGATGCCGTCCCGACGCAACGCCTGGGCCAGCTGGAACGTCATCAAGCAGGACAATGGCGACATCTGCCTGTCCTACTGGATGAACCGCCTGCAGGGGTTGGATGACAGCCGCCCGCTCTTCATCACGCTGAACCCGGAAACGCCCCCGCGTCCGGATCTCACCTTCCACCAGTATGCCTTCGACCATCCGCAGTTCGACACCGCCGCCGAAGCCGCCGTGCGCGGGCTGAAGCGTATCCAGGGACAGGACGGGCTCTGGATCGCCGGCGCATGGATGGGCCGGGGCTTCCATGAGGATGGCCTCAAATCCGGCCTCTCGGCGGGCCTGTCGCTGGGTGGCAAGGTGCCGTGGGACGCAAAAGACGTGGACATCCACAGCCCGGCGCGCAAAACTCCGCTCATGGAAATTGCAGCAGAGGTGTCGGTTTGACGGCTCCGGCGCTCAGTTTATGGAAAGGCCAGACGGTACATGCGCGTTACGTGCCGTTCGAGCGGCGCTTTGCCTATAGCGTCACCCTGATTGATATCGACATTGACCGCCTCGGCGCAGCGGCGCGCCAGAGCCCCCTCTTCTCGGTCGACAAGCCCGGCCTTTTCGCGTTCCACCGCAAGGACCATGGTGCCCGCATCGACGCGCCCTTGCGTCCGTGGGCAGAGCAGGTGCTCGCAAAAGCGGGCGTCCTACTCGATGGCGGCGCCATACGCCTTGTCACCTTCCCGCGCCAGCTCTTCTACAAGTTCGCCCCCATCTCGCTCTGGTACGGTTACGGCCCGTCCGGCGACCTGCGGGGCATCATCTACGAAGTGAACAACACGTTTGGCGAAACCCACGCCTATGCCGCCGCTGTCTCGAACGACCGGTCACGGCACGTGGCGGACAAGGCATTCCACGTCTCGCCATTTTTCGACGTCACAGGCACCTATCGCTTCACCCTCCGCGCACCCACTGACCGACTCGGAATCGTGGTCGAGAGCCTTGAGGACGGCGCCCGCCTCCACATGGCCAGCATCACCGCCCGCCGCCATGCCGCCACCACCGGCGCACTCCTCTCCCTCGCCCTTGCCACCCCTTTGGCCACCCTTGGCGTCACCCTTGCCATCCACTGGCAGGCCCTGAAAATCTGGCTCCGCGGCGCACGATACAGATCAAGGCCGGGCCTGCCCGAAGCGCCTATAAGCATCGCAAAGCCACTGGAGACCAGCCCGCCGATACGCAAGAAAGACGCCGCATGACCCAGCCGATCCTCGCCACCGCCCAGTCCATCGGCAAGCTGAAGCATGTCCCCGCCACATTCCGGCTCGGCGCACTTGCTCTGCTGCGCACCCAAAGTGGCCAGCTCCTGTTCAGGCTGCCGGACGGACGCGAACTGGTGTTCCGCAACGCCGAGTCCGGCCCTCAAGCCGAAATCGTCATTCACGATTACAGTTTCATCAAGCGGGCCTTGTCCGGCGGCGATGTCGGATTTGCCGAAGCCTATATGGACAGCCAGTGGTCGACTCCGGACCTGACGGCCGTATTGCGGTTCTTCTCAGCGAATTTCGAAGCCGCCGGCCAGCTCGCACGGGGCGGCATGATCATGCGCTGGGCCAACATGGTCCGCCACCTGTTCAACCGGAACTCCAAGGCCGGTGCCCGCCGCAACATCATGGCCCACTATGATCTCGGCAATGAATTCTATGGCCTTTGGCTCGATCCCAGCATGACCTATTCGTCGGCCATGTTTGAAAGCCCGAACCAGTCGCTGCAGCAGGCCCAGCAGGTCAAGTACAAGGGAATCTGCGACCGGATCAGCGCTGGCCCCTCAAGCAACATTCTCGAGATCGGCTGCGGCTGGGGCGGCTTTGCCGAATATGCAGCCAAACACCGTGGCAGCAAGGTTACCTGCCTGACCATCTCGCCCTCCCAGCGCGACTATGCGCTCGCCCGGATACAGCGCGAGGGCCTCTCCGAGCGTGTCGAAATCCGCCTCGAGGACTATCGCGACCATGTCGGCCTCTATGACGGCGTCGCCTCGATCGAAATGTTCGAGGCCGTCGGCGAATCTTACTGGCCGAGCTATTTCGCCAAGATTTTCGACAGCCTGAAACAGGGCGGCAAGGCGGCACTCCAGATCATCACGATCGATGACCACCTGTTCGAGAGCTACCGCAAACGCGTCGACTTCATCCAGCGTTACATTTTCCCCGGTGGCATGCTGCCGGGCGAGACAGCCCTCAAGGAACAGTTCGCCAAAGCGGGCCTGCGCCACGACGGCGTCCATTATTTCGGCCAGGACTATGCCCGCACCTGCCATGAATGGTCCCGCACCTTCAACGAAAAATGGGAAGAGATCGCCGAATTCGGTTTCGACGAGCCATTCAAGCGTATGTGGAACTTCTACCTCTCCTATTGCGAAGCCGGCTTCGCGGACGGTCGCATCAATGTCGGCCAGTTCGAGGTGTCGAAAGCCTGACCTTTCGGACAGGCATGTCTCTTTCCCCCGATATCCCCGGCGAAAGCCGGGGTCTCATGCGGCTTGGCGTGTAATATCTCTGACCGCACACACAGCCGCCCTATCATGGGCCCATGGCCTATCAGCCCTCGCCCCTTGTCCGCAGCATGGCTCTTTTCTCATGGAACCAGACCGCCTACCTCGTGAACGAATGGATCAAATCCCTCAGCCGCGGCCTGACCGGCTGCAAACCCTTCCTGCCGCGTCCCGAAAGCGCCCGGCTCCCCGCCGCGCTCGCCCGGGCCACGCCGCGCTACCTCCGCACACCTCGCTTTCGCCTTGCCGAACCGCCTGCCCGTCCCGGCCATGGCAAGCCGCCCAGCCGCACCACCACCAACGACCCGCGCATTCGCTTCCTCGACATGCCCTTGGCCCCGCCCGGCCCGTTCGACTACCCGCCGAGCGACACCGACCTGCTGCCCGCGCGTCCGCTGGTCCAGCGCCTGCGCGCGCTGCGCGACGTGTGGGACAATCCGGCTTTCTACATCACGGCCATGCGCCTGCGCCTGTCACGCAAAGCGGCGCCAATCCGCACTGGCTTGCCGTAGAGGTTCACATCGCGATCGCTCACGAAGCGCGGTCGCGAAACCGCGCGCCAGCTCCACATGGAAATTGTCCGTCTTGTGACGCAACGCGATACGTCCTGACAGCGCAGCCACATGATGCCTTTCGCCGCGCGACATGCCTCCCGCATGTGGCCGCGCCTGTGCTGGAGGCTTTTCTTTCGGGCCTCACGCCTTAGCTCCTCTCGGGAAGGAAAACATCATGCAGGCAATTGTATTCGGTGCGTCCGGTGGTATTGGCCACGCCCTTGTCACCCAACTGTCAGCCCGGAACGACGTCACCTGCGTGCACGCGGTGTCGCGGTCTCCTGCTTCGTCCGGCCCCAACATCGTGTCGCACACGACCGACATCACGCACGAGGCGGATCTCGCGGCGCTCGCGGGGTCACTGAAGGCCGAACGCGACATTGATCTGGTCATCGTCGCGACCGGCCTTCTCTCGAATGATCGCGGCCTCTCGCCCGAAAAATCCTACCGTCACCAGACCATGGACGCCTTCGAACAGGTCTTCCGCGCCAACACGTTCGGCCCAGCCCTGGTCGCGAAACACATGCTGCCTTTGATGCCGCGCAGTCGACGCGCCGTGTTCGCCGCCCTCTCGGCCCGCGTCGGCTCGATCAGCGACAACCGCCTCGGCGGCTGGCATGCCTATCGCGCGTCCAAGGCGGCCCTCAACATGCTGGTGCGCAACTACGCGATCGAGCAGGCCCGCATCAATGACCAGTTCATCGCCGTGACACTCCACCCCGGCACCGTCGATACCGGCCTGTCCCAGCCGTTCCAGTCAAATGTGCCGGACGCGCAGCTGTTCACGGCGAACCAGTCCGCAGAGCACCTGCTTTCAGTGATCGATAACCTCGCCCCCGCCGACACCGGCAAATGCTTCGACTGGGCTGGCAAGCAAGTGCCCGCCTAGACGAGCCGGCTCTGCTTGACGGCGGCGCCGATAAAGCTCGCGAACAACGGGTGCGGCTGGAACGGCCGCGACTTCAGTTCCGGATGGAACTGCACGCCGATGAACCAGGGGTGGTCAGGCAGCTCGAAAATCTCCGGCAGCTTGCCGTCCGGCGACATGCCCGAGAATGACAGGCCTGCCTTTTCCAGCTTGGCGATATAGCTCGCATTCACTTCGTAGCGGTGACGGTGGCGCTCGGAAATGTCGAGGCTGCCATAGATCTCGGCCACCCTGCTGCCCGCCTTCAGGCGCGCCGGATAGGCGCCGAGCCGCATCGTGCCGCCCTTGTCGGTCGTCTCGTCGCGGACGACTTTCTCGTTGCCCTTGGTCCATTCTTCCATCAGGCCGACAAGCGGCGATTTGGTCGGGCCGAACTCGCTTGTCGAGGCATCCTTGATGCCAGCCAGGTCGCGTGCCGCCTCGATCACCGCCAGTTGCATGCCATAGCAGATACCGAAACACGGCACCGCGCGCTCGCGCGCAAATCGCGCCGCCCGCATCTTGCCGTGCGCGCCGCGTTCGCCGAAGCCGCCCGGCAGGATCACGCCATGCACGCCTTCGAGAATATCCAGGGGCGCGTGCTCGTCATCGAATTGTTCGGAATCGATCAGGCGCACATCGACCTTCACCTGGTTGGCGAGGCCGCCATGCACCAGTGCTTCCATCACCGACTTGTAGGCGTCCGGCACGTCCGTATATTTTCCGACAAGACCGATACAGACGTCACCGTCCGGGTTGCGGATCGTATGCGCGATCTTGTTCCAGGCCGTCAGGTCAGGCGCGGGCGCGTCATCGATCCGGAAATGCGCCAACACTTCGGAATCCAGTCCTTCGCCATGATAGGCCGCCGGCACATCATAGATATGGCCCACGTCCCGCGCTTCGATCACGGATGACGGGCGCACGTTACAGAAGCTGGCGATCTTGCCTTTTTCGGTCTCCGGAATCGGCCGGTCACAGCGGCAGAGCAGGATTTGCGGCTGGATGCCGATCGAGCGCAATTCCTTGACCGAGTGCTGCGTTGGCTTGGTCTTCATCTCGCCGGCGGCCGGAATGTAAGGCAGAAGCGTCAGGTGAATGAAGCAGGCGCGGTCCGGTCCCAGTTCCTGGCCGAGCTGGCGGATCGCTTCGAAGAAGGGCAGGCCCTCGATATCGCCGACCGTGCCGCCGATCTCGCAGAGCACGAATTCAACATCTTCGCCCGGATCGGACAGGACGAAATCCTTGATCTCGTTGGTCACGTGCGGAATCACCTGGATCGTCGCGCCGAGATAATCGCCGCGCCGCTCCTTCTCTATGATGCGCTGATAGATGCGCCCGGTCGTGATATTGTCCGACTGGCGCGCCGACACGCCGGTAAAGCGCTCGTAATGGCCAAGATCGAGATCGGTCTCGGCGCCATCATCGGTGACATAGACCTCGCCATGCTGGCGCGGGCTCATCGTACCGGGATCGACATTGAGATAGGGATCGAGCTTGCGCAGGCGGACCTTGTAGCCCCGTGCCTGCAGCAGCGCGCCGAGCGCAGCGGACGCAATGCCCTTGCCAAGGGAAGACACCACGCCGCCCGTAATGAAAATATAGCGGATCATGGGACTATCCCGATGCCGTGATTCGTTGACTGAAAGCGCGGACAAAATGTCCGCACTGCAAATTTACTGGGGATTGCCCGTATCCGGCTCAGCCGGAACAGGTGTTTCCTCCGTTGCCGATTCGCCTTCCGGCGCAGCGGGAACGGTCTCGGACGGCACAATCGGTTCATTCGTAACGGTCGATGGGCTGGTGGCAGCGCCATCCTGCCCTTCAAGCAGCGGGGCCGACGGATCGAACAGATCGGCCGGCGCCTTGATCGCGTTGGTCTCGTCGGCGCCAAGGGCCTTCTCGACCGCTGTCCGGCTGTCGTCTCCCCGGTTGGCAATCGATGTCAGGGTCAGGCTGGTAATGAAGAACACGCCGCCAAGGATGATGGTCGTCCGCACCAGGGCGCCTGCCGCGCCGCGGCCCGACATCAGCGAGTTGCCGCCACCGCCGCCACCCATGCCGAGGCCACCGCCTTCGGACTTCTGGATCAGCACCAGGCCGGTCATGACAACACAAGCGAGGATATGGACGACGAGGATGACATTCTGCATGGGGCGACCGGATTTCCTGAAATCAAGGGGCCCGCATATCGCCTATGACGGCGAACGCCAAGCCTCTCGCTTCAGTCTGGGTTAAATTGCTGCCCTGTAAATGGAGAGGAAATCGTCGGCCTTCAAGCTCGCGCCGCCAATCAATCCGCCATTAACGTTGGGAACTGCAAGGATTTCTGCGGCATTTGCGGGGTTCATGCTGCCACCATAAAGTATGCGCGTGACAGCGCCCGACGCGTCAAACTTCTCCGCCAACCAGGCCCGGATGGCGCCGTGCACTTCCGCAATCTGGTCCGTGTTTGCCACTTTTCCGGTGCCGATGGCCCAGATTGGCTCATAGGCAATGACGAAATCACCCGCGCCAACGCCGTCCGGGATCGACCCGGCCAGCTGGCGTTCGATCCGCGCCAGCGTCTGCCCGGCTTCGCGTTCGGCAAGGCTCTCGCCGACACAGATGATCGGCACCAGGCCCGCACGCAAAGCCGCCGACGCCTGCGCCGCAACGACAAAATCCGTTTCGCCATGATCGGCCCGGCGCTCGGAATGGCCGACAATCACGTAGCTGGCGCCGGCATCGGCCAGCATTTCAGCCGAAATATCGCCGGTATGGGCGCCCTTGGCGTTCGGATGGCAGGTTTCGCCACCGATTCGCAGGGCAGAATCACCTGCCGCTGTCCGGCCCAGCGCCACCAGCGTCGCCGGAAGGCAAAGCAGCGCGGTCACGCTCGCCTCTCCGGTGCCAACTGCAGCAGCCACTGCCTCTACCTGCGAAAGACTTTCCCGCAGGCCATTCATTTTCCAGTTTCCGGCGATCAGTGTGCGTGACATGCAGCCATCCCTATCTTGCAAGACATTGCTGTGTCGCCTAGCAAGCACTGAGCCATCCCGCAAATCGCCTGAGAGTACTCGTTCCGATGCTAGCCCTGATGAAAAGCCTGATGAATTCGATCTTCGGCAAGTTCGTCGTCATGATCATCATTGCAGGCATGGCCTTCTGGGGCGCCGACCAGGCCTGGACATCGATGAACACCGGTCTCGGCAATGATCTGGCCGCCGCCGGCCCGCGCGGCATCGACATGACGACGCTCGACCGTCGGGTCGAAAACCTGCTGCGCAATATCAACGCCAGTGCCGAAAAGCCGATCACTAAGTCCGAAGCGGTCGATCAGGGCATCATCGACGAGGTGTTCGCGCTCGAGACGTCCAAGATCGTGAATCTCGGTTATGCCGCCACGATCGGCGTCAAGCCGTCCACGAATGCCGTGGTCGAACAGCTGAAGACGGTCGATGCGTTCAAGAATCCGCTGACCGGCGAACTCGACCTCAACACCTATCGTGAAGTCCTTTACCAGAACCGCTTCACCAAGGAAGAATACGAGCAGCAGGTCGCGGACGACCTGACGCTCAAGACCCTGAACGATGCTGCCGCTGCTGCCATCTATCCGCCGCAGATCCTCGCCAGCATCCAGGCGCTCTATATCGGCGAGACGCGGGACGTCTCCTGGTTCATCCTGGACGCCACCAAGGCCCCGACGCCGGATGCGCCGACCGACGACGATATCCGCGCCTTCTATGACGAGAACCTTATTGCCCTCGAACAGCCCGAACGCCGCGCCATCGATCTTCTCAGAATGTCCGCTGATGACTTCCTCTCCAACGTCACGGTCACCGAGCAGGAAATCGCGACAATCTATGAAGCCACAAAATCCGAGCGCTTCTCCGAGCCTGACCAGCGCACCTTCATCGAGCTCTATTTCGCAGACCGCGACACGGCGCGCGCCGCGTTCGGTCAGCTTGCCGGCGGCGCTGACCCGGCCACGCTCTCCGGCGTCCTGTCCAGCGAAACCCGGACCGGCAATCGGGAAAGCGTCGCCGACACCGCGCTTCAGGACGCCATGTTCGGTCCCGGCAAGCAGAGCGGCGCCCTGTTCGGGCCCCGCGAATCCGACGGAAAATGGCTTGTTGCGCGACTGGTGTCGGTGCAGCCCGGCGCGGTTTACCCGATTGAAACCGTGTCCGAAGTCATCCGGGACGAACTCAGCCGCGAACGCGCGCAGGTCCTGTTCTTCGAGAATCTGGACGCGCTCGATCGGTCCATCGGCGCAGGCTATCCGCTGTCCCAGATCGCATCCGAACTCGGCGTGCCGGTCATCAGCTTCGCACCGGTCGATGCGACTGGAACCACCAAGGATGGCGTCAACATGACGGGCCTCGTCGCAGCACGCGATGCTTTCAGTGATGCGTTCCGCGTCAATGCAGGTGATGTGTCCAGCCGCTACGATGGCGATGATGCGGTCTACCTCACGTCGCCACGCACCGTCATCGCGCCAAGCACGCCCGACTTTGACACGGTCAAGGACGACATTCACCAGACTCTGGTAGCGCAGCGCGCCGCCAACGCGATGCAGGCCTATTCGGACAGTGTGGTGGCGAAGCTGAAATCCGGTGACTCGACGCTTGCTGCTGCTGCGACCGCTGCAGGCACCACGGTCGAAACCCCGGTCGTGCCTGTCACCCGGATCACCGCCGAACAGAGCGGCCTGCCGACGCCGGCCATTTCGGCCATCTTTGCGGGGCGCGAAGGCGATGTGTTCAGCTATCCGAACCGGACCGGCGACAAGTTCATGATCGTCCAGCTCAACACGATCACGCCGCCCTCTGATGCCGCGCTTGAAATGCTCGGCACCCAGGCCACCTCGTCACTCAACCAGGCGCTGCGTGACGATCTGCAATTTGCCGCCGAGGCCGAAATTCGCAATGCCATCAAGCTCAAGGTCAATGACAACGCGCTCGCAGCGTACAAGAAATCGGTTGCTACCGATCAATGATGCCTGCCCGTCTGATCGTTCGCAGGCGTATCGGGGATCTTGAAACACCCGTCGGCGCGATGCTGAAACTGGGCGATGACACGCCCGGCAGTTTCCTGTTCGAATCCATAGCCGGCGGTGAACGCCTCGGGCGCTATTCCTTTATCGGCCTCGAACCGGAACATTGGTTCCGCATCCAGGATGGCATCGCCGCCGTGTGCGAAACGGCGGACTTCGCGAATCCGCTCAGCACATCAGACAAGCCGGTTCAGGCCTTGCGCGACTTTGTGCGCTTCGCGCAGGCTGAAACCGACACGCCCCTGCCCCCAATGGCCTCCGGCGCGTTCGGCTATGTCGGCTATGACATGATCCAGCATGTCGAACCGGTGACAATTACGGGTGCCGACACGCTGGACGTGCCCGAAGCCCTGCTTGTCATCCCGCGCGTCGTCATCGTGTTCGACCACATCTATCAGGAAATCCTGCTTATTGGTCGTGTTCATGACGGCAACGAAGCGGCGATCAACACCCTGCTGGATGAGGTCGAGGCCCGCCTTGAACGCATGCCTCTCGTCCCGCCCAAGGATCAGGCGCCCGTCGAGATCACGCTGACATCGAACACGACCAAAGAACGTTATTTCGAGATCGTCGAGCAATGCCGCGACTACATCCGCGCCGGCGACATCTTCCAGGTCGTGCCAAGCCAGCGCCTGTCGACGCCGTTCAGCCTGAAATCGATCAGCTATTACCGGGCCCTGCGCCGCCTCAATCCCTCGGCCTTCATGTTCCACATGAACCTCGGCACCGTGCGCCTCGTCGGATCCAGCCCGGAAATCCTGGTCCGCCTTCGCGATGGCCGCGTCGCCATCCGCCCGATCGCCGGCACGCGTCCGGTGTCCGGGGACGCCATCGAAGATGCTCGCCGCGCCGAAGGCCTGCTCGCCGATCCGAAAGAGATGGCCGAACACCTTATGCTGCTCGACCTTGGCCGCAACGATGTCGGACGCGTCGCCGCCTATGGCAGTGTCGAAGTCACCGAACAGTTCATCGTCGAGCGCTACAGTCACGTCATGCACATCGTCTCCCATGTCGAAGGCAACATCCGCGAAGGCCTCGATGCAGTGGACGCGCTGTTTGCCGGTTTCCCGGCAGGCACGGTCTCAGGCGCGCCGAAAATCCGGGCCATGCAGATCATCAACGAGATGGAAAGCGCCCGGCGCGGCATCTATGGCGGTGCCGTCGGCTATTTCGGCTGGAACGGCGACCTCGACACCTGCATCGCGCTGCGTACGGCGATCATCAAGGACGGCCAGCTCCACATTCAGGCTGGCGGCGGGGTCGTGCTCGATTCCGTTCCGCAATACGAATATGACGAAACCCTGCACAAGGCGGGCGCCCTCAAGCGCGCCGCGGAACTCGCCGCCACCTATGAGTTCGACCAATGATCCTCGTCGTCGACAATTATGACAGCTTCACCTGGAACCTCGTCCATTACCTGGAAGAGCTCGGCGCCCGCACGAAGGTCATCCGCAATGACGAATTGACGGTCGAGCAAGCGCTCGCGCTCAAACCGGACGGCATCCTCCTCTCCCCCGGCCCCTGTACGCCGAACGAGGCGGGCATCTGCGTCGACCTGATCAAGGCCGCGCCTGACGACATGCCTATTCTCGGCGTCTGCCTCGGCCACCAGGCCATCGGCCAGGCCTTTGGCGGCGCGGTGATCACGGCGAAGGAAATCCGCCACGGCAAGCTGTCGGATATCCACCAGACCGGCGGCGACCTGTTCGAAGGCCTGCCGGAAACCTATGCCGTCGTCCGATATCATTCACTCTCGGTGCGTGATTCCGACCTGCCCGATTGCCTCGTCGCTGACGCCGTCACCGACGACGGAGAGATCATGGCGATGCACCACAAGACCCGTCCCATCTACGGAGTCCAGTTCCACCCGGAATCGATCAAGACCGAGCACGGCCATGCGCTACTCCAGAACTTCCTGAAGCGGGTCTCGTAGAATGGACCGCCTCGCATGAGCGACGTCGATCAGCAGGCCGAGGCCCTCCTCGCCGATATGAAGCCAATAAGCCCGAGCGCCGCGCCCGGACAGAATTTTCTGCCGCCGCAAACCCGCCGCGATATCTCCGGCCAGTACGGATCGACCCCCGTCTGGCGCGCCGGCGAAGGCCCGCCCACGCTGTTCGTTCACGGCTGGGACGACACGCATCGCGTCTGGCGTCGATTCGCGCAGGACTTCCTGCAGAACACGCGTCCGGTCCTGGTGATGGACCTGCCCGCCCACGGCGCCTCTAAAACCGAACACTGCACCCCCGTCAGTGCGGGCGCCGCCGTCGCCGAAGTCTGCGCCGCCGAAGGCCCGATCGACACGATCATCGCCCATTCGTTCGGCTGCGACGCCAGCGTGCGCGCCGTCGCGGCAGGTGCCAGTCCCGACTATCTCATCCTGATCGCACCGCCATTGCTCGACTGGGCCGACTACCAGCGCCTCAAGGGCCATGACGACGCCGTCATCGCGCGGGCGCTCGACCTGCACCAGGAGCGGACGGGGTCCGACATGGCCCGCACCGACTTCCGCGCCGCATTGGCGGATTACAAGGGCACGATCCTGCTTGTCGGATCGGATGCTGACGAGAGCAGTCCACTCGCCCTGATCCGCGACCTGGCCCACAGCCTGCCCGGCGCGCGCCTCGTCGAAGACGACACGTTGAGCCATCGAGATATTGCGCTCGATCCGCGCATCCTGTCGGAAATCACCGCCTTTCTCGGCTACTGACGCGCCATCCCGCATTGAACCGCATGCCCAAGGCCGCTAACGATGGCGCTCGCTTTCGGGAATTCGTTGATGACTGACACCGCCCTGACTACCGCCATCAAGGCGATCGCCCGCCGCGAGACGCTTGCGCCCGAAACGCTGGAAGCCGCGTTCAACCTGCTCCTGAGCGGCGAGGCGGCTCCCGAGGAAATCGGCGCGTTCCTGATGGGCCTTGCTGTGCGCGGTGAGACCGCTGCCGAACTGACCGCCGGGGCCCGCATCATGCGCCAGCATGCCCGCACGATTACGCTCGACGGCCCGGTCCTCGACACGTGCGGCACCGGTGGCCTGCCCTGGAAGAGCCTCAACACATCCACGGCCAGCGCGCTGGTCATCGCCGCTGCCGGTGGCCGCGTCGCCAAGCATGGCAACCGATCGGTCCCGCCGAAAACCGGCTCGGCGGACGTGCTCGAAGCGCTCGGCGTGAACCTCGAAACCGATGAGCACGAATTTCGTGCCTGTCTCGACGGGGCCGGTGTCGCCTTCATGTTCGCGCGCAGCCATCACAGCGCCATGCGCCACGTCGCGCCGGTCCGCGCGAAGCTCGGCATCCGCACGATCTTCAACCTGCTGGGTCCGCTGTCCAATCCGGCCGGTGCGCAGTTTCAGGTCCTCGGCGTCTTCGCACCCGAATGGACACGGCCCATGGCCGAAGCCCTCGTCCAGCTCGGCACGACCCGGGCCTGGGTCGTCCATGGCCTCGACGGCATTGACGAGCTCTCCATCGCCGGCCCCACCCATGTTTGCGAAGTCAGCGGCGGCACGATCCGCGAGCTCGAAATCCATCCCGCCGATGCCGGCCTCGATACCAGCCCGCTGTCGCGTCTCGAAGGCGGCAATGTCGCCGACAATGCCCTCGCTATTACCGAACTGCTCGACAGCCAGGAAGGCCCGTTCCGCGACGCCGTCCTGCTCAACGCCGCAGCCGGCCTCCACGTCGTCGGCAAGGCGGCAGACCTAAAGCAAGGCGTCGCCATGGCTGCCGAGGCCATCGACACCGGCAAGGCGCGCGACACGCTGCGCAAGCTCGTGTCGCTCTCCAACGGGCAGGAGCCGGTATGAGCACCGCCCTCGACCGCATCATCGATTACAAACGGGATGAAGTTACGGCACTCAAGCGGGCCGAATCCTTCGCCAGCCTCTCGCGGGCCGCGACCGAGGCCAGCCCGGTCCGGGGGTTCGCCGCCGCCATGGATCGCATTGCCGCGACCGGCGAGAATGCCCTCATCTGCGAGCTGAAGCGCAAGAGCCCCTCGGCGGGCGACATCCTGCCTGGCGCCGATCCCGTAGCCATCGCCGCCGAATACGAATCCGGTGGCGCTGCCTGCCTGTCAGTGCTCACCGACGGGCCGAGCTTCGGCGGCTCGCTCGCGGATTTTACCGCCATTCGGGACGCTGTGAGCCTGCCGATGCTGCGCAAGGACTTCCTGATCGACCCGATCCAGGTCGCCGAATCCCGCGCCCACGGTGCCGATTGCATCCTCATCATCCTGTCGGCTGTGGATGATGTGCTGGCGGCCGACCTCCACGACGCCGCAACTCGTTTCGGCATGGATGTTCTCATCGAGACCCATGACGAAGCCGAGCTGGAACGCGCCCTCCGGCTCGCCTCGCCCCTGATCGGCATCAATAATCGCGACCTGAAGCGCATGGTGACAGACCTGTCGACAACCGAGCGCCTTGCGCCGCTGGTCCCGGCAGGCCGCCACATCATAGCCGAAAGCGGGATTTCGACCCCTGAAAACATTATCCGGCTGCGCGCCACGGGCGCGCGACGCTTCCTGATCGGCGAAAGCCTGATGAAAATGAACGACCGGCGCGAAACTGCCGTAACAGCGTTAAGACAGGCCTGTTCCGTTTGACCCGAACCGGGAACACATGTAGAACATAAGCGAACATAGATTCGGACGGAAGGAATCATCCCGTGCTGACCAGTAAACAAAAAGAGCTGCTGCTCTTCATCAATGAGCGGATCAAGGAGACCGGTGTCTCTCCCTCATTCGATGAAATGAAGGAAGCGCTCAACCTCGCCTCCAAGTCCGGTATCCACCGCCTGATTTCGGCGCTTGAGGAACGCGGGTTCATCCGCCGCCTCGCGCATCGGGCCCGCGCCCTTGAAGTGCTGAAGCTGCCTGAGTCCGCCATTCCGACGCAGCAATCGCGCGGCCGGAAGGATTTCAAACCTGCCCTCGTCTCGTCAGGCCTGCCGACAGAGGCCCGTGCGCCCCGCGCCATCCCGATCCTCGGCCGCATTGCCGCCGGTGTGCCGATCTCGGCGATCCAGCAGGACAATGGCCACATCACGGCCCCTGATGACCTGGCCGAGGGCGAAGAGCATTTCGCTCTCGAGGTCAAAGGCGACTCGATGATCGAAGCCGGCATCCTTGAAGGCGATCTCGTCATCCTGCGCCGTACTGAATCCGCCAATACGGGCGATATCGTCGTTGCGCTGATCGATGGCGAAGAGGCAACGCTCAAGCGCCTGCGCCGCAAGGGCGCCTCGGTCGCCCTTGAAGCCGCCAACCCGGCCTATGAGACACGCATCTTCGGTCCTGACCGCGTACAGGTCCAGGGGCGCCTCGTGGCCCTCGTCCGCCGCTACGACTGACACTGGCGCCATGGTCGGTTCCGGCATGCCGTGCCGACCTGCACGTCCAGTCCGGCCTCACTTCGGCGCGCGGTGAGACCGCCTGCCTGCGAAACCTCGGCCCAGTGATACGTATTCGGGCAATCGCCCGGCGGGTCTGACAGTGTCAGCACCAACGCCGCATCAGGCGCAACGCGGCAATCGCGTGCACTTCGATACGCAGGCGCGGCCGCTTCTTGCCCGGTTCGACGCCTGCAACCCAGCCTTCCAGCATCACGGGCCGCGTCGCATCGCTGACAACGGGTGCGTCCACCATGTGCGTCCTGAGCGTGCCCGCTGTGAACCCGGTCACAATGCCGAACACGATGACGGCCCGCACATAGAGGAAGGTCAGCGCCACCAGCCGACGCACGATCAACAGCAGCAGGCCAGGGCTCAGACAGGCAGCGCCGCACAAGGCAAGCCTCGGTTCATCTGGTGCCAGAAAGTAGGCTGAAGCCCCGGCGCACAGGGAAAACGCGAACAGCAATGGCCGCGCGTCAATCGATGCGATCGACCGTATCCGGGCCCAGGTCCCGTCCCGGCCCCTTGCCTTCAGGCGCAACCTTGTGTTTGTGCACCGCAGATGAGATTTCTGCCCGCATTGATCAGGAGCCTGCCACCCTTATGAACGTTGTCACGCGATTTGCCCCCTCTCCCACCGGCATGTTGCACATCGGAGGGGCAAGGACCGCACTTTTCAACTACTTGTTTGCCCGCCACCATGGCGGTCGCTTTCTCCTGCGCATCGAGGATACCGACAAGGCGCGTTCCACCAACGAAGCCACCGCCGCTATTCTCGAGGGCATGGCCTGGCTTGGCCTCGACGCTGACGAGCCGCCTTTGATGCAATCCACCCGCGAAGCACGGCACGCCGAAGTGGCGGCTGAGATGCTGTCGCGCGGCACCGCCTTCAAATGCTACGCCACCCAGGACGAACTCCAGGCCCGCCGCGAGCTCGGCGAAGAAAAGCGACAGGCGGCCAAGGCCGACGACCTGTCCGACACTGACCGCGCCGCGCTGCTCGCAGAAGCCCATGACCTGCTGGCGCCGTACCGGTCGCCCTGGCGCGATGGCGCGCCTGCACCGGCTGCCGACGCGCCCTACACCGTTCGCCTGCGCGCACCGGACGATGGCGATCGCGTGGTCGAAGACGTCGTGCAGGGCACGGTGCGTATCCAGGCGAGCGAGATCGACGACCTGATCTTGCTGCGCGCCGATGGTTCACCGACCTACATGCTCGCCGTGGTTGTCGATGACCATGACATGAGCGTGACTCATGTGATCCGCGGCGACGACCATTTGCGAAACACGTTCCGCCAGGTGCCAATCTATGCGGCGATGGGCTGGGACATCCCTGTCTACGCTCATGTCTCGATGATCCACGGCAATGACGGCGCCAAGCTCTCCAAGCGCCATGGCGCGCTCTCGACACTCGCCTATCGCGAGATGGGATACCTCCCGGAGGCCCTGAACGCCTACCTCCTGCGCCTCGGCTGGAGCCATGGCGACCAGGAGATATTTACCCGTGAAGAAGCCATTGCTGCGTTTGATCTTGAAGGAATCGGTCGCGCACCCGCCCGGCTCGACCTCGAAAAACTGGGCCAGATCAACTCGCATTTCATGCGTCTGGCCGACGATTCCCGCTTGCTCGCCCTGCTCGCCCCCCTCCTCGAAGCGGGTAGCCCTCTCTCGGAAGATGAATGGCAGAGGATCAAGCGCGCCCTGCCACATCTGAAGGACCGGGGCACGACTCTGACCGAGCTGGCAGCGGCTTTTGCATTCCTCACGGTCAAGCGCCCGCTCGATCTCAACAAGAACGCCAGAAAGGCGCTTTCCGGGGAGGGACTTGACCGGCTCGCCGGACTGAGCGACGAACTGCAGCGCATATCGCAATGGACCGCTGATCGGATTTCCGGAACGATAACGTCGTATTGCGCTGCACAAGACCTATCTATGGGGCAGGTAGGTCAACCGCTCCGCGCTGCTCTGACTGGCGGCCTTCCGGCACCCGATATTGCGCCGGTGCTCGAATGGCTGGGACAGGATGAAGCGCTCGGACGGATAGAGGATCAACTCGTCCAGGCTGGCCAGTAAGGCGCGCCGGACGGAATACGAACAAGAAGGGCAAGATCTGATGGAAAATAAGACGAAGAACGCCGGTACCGCCAAGCTCGAAATCGAGGGCAAGACCTATGAATTACCCGTTCTCTCGGGAACGCACGGACCGAATGTCGTGGATGTTCGCAAGGTGTACGCCGAATCGGGACATTTCACGTTCGATCCCGGCTTCACGTCAACCGCGAGCTGCGAAAGCCAGATCACCTTCATCGACGGCGACGAAGGCGTCCTGCTTCACCGTGGCTATCCGATCGGCCAGCTCGCCGAAAAATCGACGTTTCCGGAAGTCTGCCACCTCATCCTGAAAGGTGAACTTCCCACCAAACCCGAGCTCTCCGAGTTCAACGCCGAAATCAAGCAGCACACCCTTATTCACACGCAGATGGATCGCTTTTTCGAAGGCTTCCGCCGTGACAGCCACCCGATGGCCATGTTGACAGGCGCCGTTGGTGCCATGGCATCCTTCTATCCCGGCGCCATGGACAGCGAAGACCCCGACGAACGCCACCTCAGCTCCGTGCGGCTCCTCGCCAAGATGCCGACACTCTGCGCCCGCATCCTGAAGTACAATATGGGTCAGAAATTCGTCGATCCACGCAACGAGTTCTCCTACGCCGAAAACTTCCTGAACATGTGCTTCTCGGTGTCGGCCGAGGATTACAAGGTCGACCCGGCTATCGCCAAGGCGATGGACCGGTTCTTCATCCTGCATGCTGACCACGAGCAGAACGCCTCGACCTCGACCGTGCGCCTCGCCGGCTCATCAGGCGCGCATCCGTTTGCGGCTGTTGCGGCGGGTGTCGCCTGCCTCTGGGGCCCCAGCCATGGCGGCGCCAACGAAGCCTGCCTCAACATGTTGCACGAGATCGGGTCGGTCGACCGGATTCCGGAATTCGTCGAAAAAGCCAAGGACAAGACCAGCGGCTTCCGCCTCATGGGCTTTGGCCACCGCGTCTACAAGAATTACGATCCGCGCGCGACAGTCATGCGCGAGTCCGCCCATGAAGTGCTCGACCTGCTCGGCCTCAAGGACCAGCCGATCCTCAAAGTCGCGATGGAACTCGAACGGATCGCGTTGGAAGACGACTATTTCGTCGAAAAGAAGCTGTACCCGAACGTCGACTTCTATTCCGGCATCATCCTCGATGCGATGGGCTTCCCGAAACAGATGTTCACCGTTCTGTTTGCCCTCGCGCGCACCGTCGGCTGGGTGGCCCAGCTCAACGAGATGATCGAAGACCCGACGCAGCGTATCGGTCGTCCGCGCCAGATCTATACCGGCGCTGCCCAACGCGACTACGTGCCAATGGGCAACCGCTAGACGCGAGCCTCTTCAAGGATCACCTCGGCTGCGATTTCAGCCGCATCCCGATCGCCCTCTTTCATCCGGGAGAGGGCGATTTGCTGTGCGGCCCTCTGTTCGGCCAGCACGTCCGGATTGGTTAGCCAGTACAGCGCGTGAGCGGCAATCCGGTCAGGCGTCTGCTTCGTCTGCACGAATTCCGGTACGATCTCCTGGTCGTCGCTGACAATGTTCAGCAGCGTGATATGGCGCTTCTGGTAGAGGAAGCCCCGCGCCAGCGCCCAGGTTATCCAGCCAGTCTTGTAGGCCACGATCATCGGCGTGCCCTGCATCGCCAGTTCGCTCGTGACTGTGCCTGAACAGGCCAGCGCCAGGTCAGCAGCGGCCATGGCATCATACCGTTCTGATGCATCCGTGGACACGGTTGCCCAGTCGCCCACATCTGGGAACGCTTCCGCGAATTGCGCCGCGACGCTCGCGGCCGGCGCAATGATGATTTGGCGCGACGGATCGGAATCCTTGATGATCCGTGCCGCTTCCACCAGCGCCGGTGCAACGCGTTTGATCTCGCTGGCCCGGCTGCCAGGCAGCACGAGCACCACCTGGGACTCGTCTGAAATTCGATGCGCCTTGCGGAACGCGTCGCGCTCGCCCCATTGGTGGCGTGACAGGGCCGGATTGCCGACAACCGTCGTCTTGAGGTCAAACGGTTCGTAGAACGGCGCCTCGATCTCGTGCATGCAGAGCAAGTGATCCACCGTCGCCGCCAGCGTCTTGGCGCGCCCAGGCCGCGACGCCCAGACTTGCGGCCCGATCAGTTTGACCAGCCGAATTTGCGGCGCCCGGGCGCGCACGCGCTGGGCCACCCGCAACATGAAACCCCAGGAATCCACCAGCACGACCACGTCCGGGGTGTCGGCAATGATCGCATCCGCCGCGATGTCGGCCAGTTTGACCACGGTGCCATAGGCTCTCAATCCTTCGAAGAGGCCCAGCACAGAGAGCGGTGATATATCGATCGGCGAAACGATCCCGACAGACGCCATTTCAGCGCCACCGATGCCTGCGACGTGCACGTCGGGCTGCTTCGCCCGGATCGTGCTGATCACTTCGCGCGCCAGCAGGTCGCCTGAGGATTCCGCCGCCACGAAATAGAGGCGCGGCGCGGTCATGATCCGAGGTCCGGTTCGAAGCCGTAAATGTACACGCCCAGCCGTTCGGCAGCCGCCTGCATCTCGGCGCGGCCGAGCATCAGCGCACCACCTGCCTCGACAGCTAGCCCCGCAAGGCCCGCCGCTGCCACTTTCTCCACCGTCGAGACGCCAACGGTCGGCATATCGATCCGGCGCTCCTGGGCCGGCTTTGGACGTTTGACCAGCACGCCCCGCCGTGACGTGGTCGTGCCCCGTATTGCCTCAGGCAGCGTGGCACACCGCGCGAGCATCGCGTCCGTGCCCTCCTGGGCCTCCACAGCGAGGACCAGGCCCTCGCAGACGACACAGCCCTGCCCGATATCCAGATCGCCCAAGGCGGCCACCACATGCGCTCCACGGGCAATATCCGACATGGCTGTCTCGGACGGCGCGGGACCGGCAACGAGGCCTGACGGAGCCAGCAAGGCGGCATGGGCGACATCGGATCCAATCACATTGAACCCCTGCTTCTCGACTTCCTTGACGAGCAGCCGCAGCAGGGCGTCATCGCCCTTGCCCGCCTCGGCCAGTACTTTTGGCAACAGGGCTGCGCCGCGCAGGTCCAGCTTCAGGTCCTTGAAATTCGGGCGCTTCACGATCCCGGCAAACAGCACATCCTCGCAACCGGCCTGCTTGAGCAGGGAGAACAGTTTGCCGATTTCGCCCAGCCCGACCACAGCGCCCGGAAAGTCCGCGAGGCGTGGCTCTTCAAAGCCCTTCAAGCGCAGGACATAGACGCCCTGCCCCGTCGCGACCGCATTCTCCGCGACAGCCACCGGAAGACCGCCAAGGCCAGCTATCAGTCCAAGAGGCGCTGTCATGATGACCTCACCCCGGTTTGCAGACGGGCCGGCCGCCCGCTGTGAGCACAAAATCAATGATCTCCATGGCCAGTGGCTTGTCCTTGAACGCAATGGCAGCCGCCGTCAGCCGGTCCTTGAACAGGCCCTCACCCGTGAACACTGCCTTGTAGGCACTGCGGATCTCGTGCAGCTGTGCCTTGTCATAGCCGCGCCGCTTCAGGCCCACCATGTTCAGTCCGGCCAGCTTGGCATGGTTGCCGATCACCGACCCGAACGGAATGACATCTTCCACCAGGATGGCACCGCCGCCAATAAAGGCGTTCCGGCCGATCCGCGTGAACTGGTGCACAGCGGCAAGCCCGCCCAACCACACATTATCGCCGATCTCGACATGTCCGCCGATCTGGACCCCGTTGGCGATCACGATATCGTTGCCGAGCTGGCAATCATGGGCGACGTGGCTGCCGACCATCATGAAGCATTTGCTTCCCAGGCGCGTTGTGCCGCCAAGCTTGGGAACACCGGCATGCACGGTCGTATGTTCGCGCATCGTACACTCATTGCCGATCTCGAGGCGCGACTCCGGCACGTCCTGGAAACCCAGCACCTGCGGTGTATCGCCGAGAACGGCATGGGAATGGATCGCGCAATCGCGGCCAAGTGTCGTGTGGCCGGCAATCACGGCGTGCGCGTGCAGCCGTGTCCGGTCGCCAATCACCGCATGCGCGCCAACATGACAGAATGGGCCGACCCGGACCCCGTCGCCAAGTTCAGCGCCGGGCTCGACGATCGCAGAGGGATGAATTTCAACTGGCATCAATCGTATCCGGTGTTGCTCGTGAAAGGCGGTCTTTGCCGAAACTTGCGAGAAGACAACCCTCTTCGATAGGATTTTTCGGCAGATTTGGCTGTTTGCGCAACCAGGGCAAACGATCCGGCGCGCCGGAGGCTCAGGAATTCTTTTTGGGATTGGCCTGTTTCTGCACCCATGCGATTTCGCGCATCCATTGACGGATCGGCTTGGCAGGCGTGCCGCCCCAGGTTTCGCCCGGCTCGATATCCCGGAATACGCCGGACGAGGCCGCAAGGTTGACGCCTTCGCTGATCTTCACGTGGTCGGCAACCCCGACCCGTCCGCCGATACGCGCACCGTCACCGACAGAGACCGAACCGGATATGCCGCCAAACGCCGCCATGACCACGCTCCGGCCAAACACGACATTGTGGGCGATCTGGCAAAGATTATCGATCTTGGTGCGCTCGCCGATGATCGTGTCGTCGAAGACGCCGCGATCAATACAGCTATTGGCCCCGATCGTGACATGGTCCTGCAGGATGACCCGTCCGAAATGCGGCGCATCTTCCATGCCGCCCGGCCCGCCGGTCACGCCAAATCCGGATTCCCCGATGCGCGCGCCAGACAGTAGCGCCACATGGTCTCCGACGAGTGAGCAGAATATCGAAACGTTCGCACCGATCCGGCAATTGCGCCCGACCTGGACGCCCGGACCGATCACGCAATTGGCGCCAAGTGCCGTTCCCTCGCCCACCGTCGCGCCTGGCCCGACAATGGCGCCGGGCGACACGATCGAATCGGGATGCACCCTGGCATCGGCGGAAATACGCTCAGCCGCATGCCACACCAGGTGGCGGGGCTGGAACATCGCGTAGGCGACAACGCCATGGAAGTGGCGCGGCAACGCCGTCAGGAGGTACGCCATCCCGGCCGGAACATGTGGCAGGTTCGCCTCATTGACAATCAGCGCCGAAACTTCGGGCGAAACGGAAGGCGTGCCTTTTCCGTCTCCGTCAAGAAACGCGAGGTCTCCGGCCCGGCCAGTCGCCGAGGCGGAGACCCCTTTGATCTCGACCGACGCGTCGCCATGAAGGGTCGCGCCGGTCAGGTCCGCGATCTTGCCTAGCGTCTGGGCCCCGAGGGGCGCGTAGAAACGAGGATCGATCGTCACGTTAAACCGTCCCTATTGGGCGGGCTGGGCAGGCAGGCGCTGGCGCGACACGGCGATTGTCGGCGTCTTGGCGTCGAGCTTGCTGATGACAAGCGGGGTCACGTCAACCATATCCGCGCTGAAAATGACCTGCGCTTTGGACATCACGATCTGTGCCTTTTTCTCCGTCACGACTTCCATCAGTACGGGCTCGATCGCCTTGTTGAAGTCGATCAGCGCCTTGCGCTCGGTCAGCTGGAACTCTTGACTTATAATCTGTTGCTTCTGCGCGAATTCCTGGGCGCGCTTCTGATAAGCCGTCAGCTGCCCCACGAGCGCGGTGTCTGCAGCAACGGCTTCGCGGGTCTTGCCTTCGACTTTCGTCTGCAGGGCCTTGCCGTCGGTTTCAAGCGTGGCGCGGATGGGCTCCAGCTCGTTTTTCATCTGTGTCTCAAGGTTCTTCAGCTTGGTCTGGATATCCTTGCCAGCCTTGCTCTCGCCGAGAATGCGGCCTTCGTCGATCATCACGACAGTCGCGCCTTGTGCCGATGCGGCCGGAGCGGCAACAGCGACTCCGCTCACGACCAGCGAAAGGGCAAATAGCATATGTTTGATTGGGGACATTATCGGTCTCCTGGTTGGCGGTTCTGAATTAGAAACGTGTTGAGGTTGAGAACCGGAAAGTTTCGGTTCGGTCATAGTCTTCCCTGCGCAGGATCTGCGAGAAGTCGAAGCGAATGGGCCCGAAAGGCGAGTCCCAGAATACGCTTAGACCGGCAGATGCCCGCAGGGATGTGGCGTCCTTGGTGACACGCACGGCCGGCAGACCGGTTTCCGGATCCGTAAAGAACACTGTTGGACTGATGTCGGGTCCGCGCAGTGTGCCGAGGCCGCCAACATCAGCGAACAGGGCGCTCTTGATGCCATACTCTTCCGGGAAGATACTTGGCATGCTGAGCTCGAATGTGCCCTGGTAGTAAGTGTTGCCCCCTTGCGAGTTAAGGCGACGTGTTGCCACGATTTCGCCTGTCGCCGGATCAAATACACGCACGACTTCGCGTGGGCCGAGACCGGCCACGTCGAACCCGCGGAACGTGCTGCCGCCCCTGAAGAAACGGTTGTTGATCCTAATGCCCTGGCCATTTTCGAGCGGGAAGACATACCCGGCTGACAAACGGGCGCTGGCAATGACGTCTTTCCAGATGCCACGGTACATGGATGCGCTTGTTTCCGAACGCAGGTATTTCACGTCGCCGCCCAGGCCGGCGGCTTCCTGGCTGAAGCGGAAATCAAATCCACGCGTCGGCTGGATCGGATCATTGGTCCGGTCCCAGAAGAAGCTATAGCCGACAATGCTCGAAATCTCGCTGCGTTCGGACCGGCAATTGGAATCGCGCAGAACGTAGAGCGTGTCACACTGGTCGACGATAAGCTCGCCCGCCACGGCGCCATCTGACGGGCGCGCGGACCTGTAGAGGTCGTCTGACGTATCCCCGGGCGTATCGGCGCCCGAAATCTGGATCGTACGAGTGGATGTAAACCGCGTGGTGGTGTCCAGGAGAATATCGAAATCGGGGATCTCAACGTTATCCGACTGAAGCTTGTAGCTGAGGCCAAGCTGCATCCGTTCGGTCAGTGGAAAGCCGACACGCAACCCCGCGCCAACGGTCTCGGCCGTATAGCTGCCAAAATCCTTGAAATCCTGCTTCGTCGCGAAAACATCGACACCTGCAGACAGGTTCCGGTCGAGGAAACGCGGTTCCGTGAAACGAAGGTCAACGACCTGTTGACGACTCGACGTCGAAACGCGTGCAACAACTGATTGGCCGCGGCCCCGCAGATTTCTCTGTGACGCGCTGAGATCGAACAGGTAGGAATCGACCGACGAGAAACCTGCTGCAAACGACAGTTCGCCGGTGGGCTGTTCGGAAACCTTGACGTCCACGATGCTTTTGTCCGGCCCGTCACCGGGCGTCTCGACGATTTCGACGTCCTTGAAGTAGCCGAGCGAACGCACACGGTTCTTCGACCGGTCGAGCAGGATCCGGTTGAACGCGTCGCCTTCTGAAATGCGCAGTTCACGGCGGATAACCCGGTCCAGCGTCTGCGTGTTGCCGACGATATTGATCCGTTCAATGTAGACGCGCGGGCCCTCATCGACCGCAAAAGTCACGTCGATGCGCCCCGTATCCGGATTCAAATCAAGCTGCGGACGAATATCCACGAACGCGTAACCAGCGATACCGGCGGCGTAGGTCAGCGTGTCGATTGTGGTTTCGATCAGGTTGCCCTTGAACAGGTCGCCTTCCTTGATCGGCACAGCGGCGCGCAGCGCATTCGCGTTCAGCTTTTCAAGCGCCGTCTCGACTTTCACGACGCCGAAATCATACTGGCGCCCCTCGTCGATCGTCATCGTGATGTAGAAATCTTTTTGGTCAGGCGTCAGCTCGGCAACGGCCGACGTTACCCGGAAATCGTAATAACCGTTATTCTGGTAGAATTCGCGCAGCTTCTCGCGGTCATATTCCAGACGGCCCGGATCGTAATTATCGTTGGAGCTGAAGAACCGCCACAGGCGCGACTGGCGCGTGACAATCTCGCTGCGCAGGCGCGAGTCGGAATAGTCTTTGTTACCGATGAAATTGATCGAACGCACACCGGTCACCGGGCCTTCAGTGATCTCGAACACGAGGTCGACGCGGTTCTGCTCGAGCGGTTTGTATTGCGGCTCGACCTTGGCCGAGAAACGTCCGGACTGGCGATAGAGTTCGAGAATGCGCTGTACGTCGGCCTGAACGCGGGCCGCAGTGAAGATGCCCCGTGGCGCAGCCTGGATTTCTTCCTTGAACTTGTCGTCCTTGAGCGCCCGGTTGCCCTCGAAAATCACGCGGTTGATGATCGGGTTCTCGACCACACGAACCAGCAGGTCGTCGCCGTTCCGGTCGATCGACACGTCTGCGAACAGGTTGGTCGCGAACAGGGTCTTGAGCGACAGGTCGATGCGCTCGGCATCGAACGGATCGCCAGGCTCGACCAGAAGGTAAGATTGCACGGTCCGGGCTTCGATACGCTGGTTGCCCTCCACGAGGATCGACCGGATCGTACCGCCATAGCGATTATCTTCCTGCGCCTCGGCGGTATTGGTCAGCCCTGGCAGGGCGACAAACGTGAAAACGCTGGTCGCCATGAAGGTTGCTGCAAGGAACTTACGCATGGTGGACATACTCTCTGATTAGCTTCGGGACGGTCGGATCAGCCGCCCGCTCCCCCGAACAAGCCGGTCTCGATGATGTCACCCCATGTGATCACCACCACCATTCCCAATAACAGGATCAAACCGAATGTCAGGCTGACCTCCTGCACTTTTTCGGGCAGTTCTCTGCCCATTACGGCTTCATAAGCATGAAAGACCAAGTGTCCGCCATCCAGTACTGGCAGTGGCAACAGGTTGAAGAACCCGACACCCACTGAAATGGCGGCACATATGCTGAGCAGCATCCAGAACAATTGTTCCAGGCGCTGTGACCGGGTGAGCTCGGTCTGACTCCAGACCTTGTTGACGACCCGACGGGAAATGTCACCGATGCCGACAGGTCCGGTCATGGCGTTGAAAGACATCTTGCCGGTCACGATCCGCGTCAGCATCGTGACGGTGCGGTCAATCGTTGCGCCGGTCTCGATCACGCCGGCGCCCAGCGCCTCGACGGGATTGTACCGGGTGCGCTCGCCAAGTTCGAGGCCCGCGAGGCCGACACCGATCGTGCTTTGCGGCACCATCTGGCCGAACTCGTTCTCGCGTACGACTTCGTCAGGCGTCACTTTCAGGCTCACTGGCGCGCCGTCTCGCAGGACGTCGAAAGTCATCTCTTTATTCGGGTTGAGCATGATCGGAATGGTGATGTCCTGCGCATCCGTGACGGCGCTGCCATTGATCGCGACGAAAGCATCTCCCGCTTGCAGGCCGCCGCGCTCGGCGGGAGACCCGGCAACGACATTCGCAACACCGACGGTGTAGTTGGCCTTGCCGTGCGTACCCAGGATCAACGAGAAAATCAGGCTGGCCAGCACGAAATTCGCAAACGGCCCGGCGAGGCTGACAAGCGAGCGCTGCCAGACGGCAAGTTTGTTATACGCCTTGCCCTGAGGCCCCTGCTCCAGCTTGCCGACATCGCCCGGCAACTGGCTCTCGCCCACGAACTTGACGAAGCCGCCGAGCGGAATCCAGTTGACGCGCCAGCGTGTGCCGACCCGGTCCTTGCGCTCATAAACAGGCTTGCCGAAACCGATCGAGAAGGATTCAACGGCCGCGCCAAATATCCGGCCCACAAGGTAGTGGCCGAGTTCATGCACGATAACCACGATCCCCATCATGAAAATGAGGCAGGCAATGAAAAGCGGACCCTGGCTAAGAAGCTGTCCCAATCGACTTATCCTCCTGCCCGGCTCGGGGCCTTTTTAAGTAACTCGGCCGCCATTTCGCGCCCGAACCGGTCCAGATAAGCTATTTCGTCCAGCGTGTCACAGCCCAAAGAGGACTTGTTGCCAGAAGAAAAGCGACTCAACACTTCCTCTACTACCCAGCTTATGTCCAGAAAACCGCATTGGCCCGCAATAAATGCAGAAACCGCCAGTTCATTAGCGCAATTTAATACGGTCGTGCCCCCGGATCCGAGGGCAATCGCGCGGCGCGCGAGTTCAATAGCCGGAAACCGCGCCGCGTCCACTTCCGCAAAGTCGAGGCGCCCCAGGGCCGCCAGGTCCAGGCGCGCGACATTCGTCGCCACCCGGTCGGGCCAGCCCAGCGCATAGGCGATCGGGGCGCGCATGTCGGGCGTGCTGAGCTGCGCAATGACAGAACCATCCGTGAAGTGCGCCATGCCATGAACAATCGACTGGGGATGGATCAGGACATCGATCTGGTCGGCCTCTACGTCGAACAGGTAGGCTGCCTCGATGAATTCCAATGCCTTGTTCATAAGGGTGGCGCTGTCGATGGAATTCTTGATCCCCATGTCCCAGTTCGGATGCGCCGCCGCCTGGGAAGGCGTGACGACCGCCATCTCGCTCAGGGATGCGGTCCGGAAAGGCCCACCCGACGCCGTTATCGTCAGTTTTTCAAGGGACTTGCCATCGCCCAGCGCCTGGAAGATGCCGCTATGTTCGGAATCGACCGGCAGCACGCGTGCGCCGGTCCGGGCAGCTTCGGACAATATAAGTTTTCCGCCGCAGACGATGCTTTCCTTGTTGGCAATCGCAACATCCGTGCCCTGCCGGACGGCCGCCAGTGTCGACGCAAGCCCCGCCGACCCGACGATCGCCGCCAGTACGCGGTCGCAAGGCCGGGTCGCGGCTTCGATGATCGCGTCCAGTCCGCCCGCCGTTTCGATGCCCGTACCGGCCAGGCGTTCCCTGAGGTCCGCCAGCTTGCTCTCGTCCGCGATGACAGCGATATCCGGACGGAACGCTATCGCCTGGCGCGCCAGCGTTTCGGAATCGCGTCCAGCTGCCAGTGCGACGATTTCAAACGGTGTCTCGCCGGCTGCATTGGCCTGCGCCACGACATCCAGTGCGGACGTGCCGATCGAACCCGTAGAGCCCATGATGGAAATGCGTCGGTGAGCGGCCATGCCTCAGAATCCAAGCGCGACTGAAAGTCCCGGAAAGGCATACAGGGCGAGCGACCCGAAAATGCATACCGCGCCGAGGCCGTCGACCCGGTCCAGGACGCCGCCATGGCCCGGCAGCAAGGTGCCGGCATCCTTGACCTTGAACCGCCGCTTCAGTCCACTCTCGAACAGGTCGCCCATCTGCGCGACCATCGAAATCGCGACGCCTGCCGCGATCCAGACCGGAAAGGACGCCATTTCGATATCGGCTGCAGCCAGCCCGCACAGCCCACAGGCCGTGACAGCGCCCAGCGCGCCGCTCCACGTCTTGTTCGGGCTTTCGCTGGGCAGCAGGCGTGGACCGCCAAGGCCGCGCCCGGTGAAATAGGCCGCCGCGTCGGACGCCCACACGAATGACATGAAAAACAGGGCCGCTGCCCTGCCGTCCCAGGGGCCGTCACGCAGCAAATACAGGCCCGCAGCCATCGCAGTGACGTAGAGCAGCCCGAACGCCGCCGTCCAGCGGACGCGCAGTCCTCCACCGGCGGTTGCGGCACAGAACACCATGCCGCCAACTAATACGAGTCCGCTCAGCCACAACAATCCAATCGGCAGGCTCAGGCAGAACAGGGCCGCCGCAACCGCCATCGCCCGGCCGCGCGGAAACGCACTGATCTGGCTCCATTCCAGCGCCATGGCGGCGGCAAACACGAAGCAGCCGATCGCCAGCCACCAGCCGCCTGCCCACACCATTGAAACGGCCACCGGAATCAGGACCGCAGCCGACATCAGCCGGAGCCCAAGTTCCGAGAAACGCTGGTCGCGCGGCGTCCAGTCCCCCATCAGGCCGCCCCTGGCGAAACGGCGCCGAAGCGGCGTTCGCGCTCATGGAACTTGGCCAGGGCCTCTTCCAGGCAGGCCTGATCGAAGTCGGGCCAAAGCACATCCATGAACACGAGCTCCGAATAGGCACATTGCCACAACAGGAAATTGCTGAGCCGGTATTCGCCGCTGGTCCGGATCAGCAGGTCGGGATCCGGCATGGATCCGGTGTCGAGAAATCCGGCGAACGTTTTTTCGTTCACCTCGTCCGGTTTCAGGCGGCCCGATGCGACCGCCTCCGCAACGCCACGCGCCGCACGGGCGATTTCTTCGCGTCCGCCATAGTTGAAGGCGATCGTCAGGAAGAATTTGCTGTTGGCAGCGGTCTCCCGCTCGGCCTTTTCGACCAGGAGGGCGACGTCGTCTGGCAATCCGTCCCGAAGACCGATGATGCGGATACGCACGCCCTCTTGCGTCAGCCGCGCCAGGTCGCGTTGCACATAGGCCTTCAACAGGCCGAACAATGCATTCACTTCAGCCGCCGGCCGCCGCCAGTTCTCCGTGGAAAAGGAAAAGACCGTCAGGTAGCGGATGCCGAGTTCGCCAGCGGCCTCAACGGTACGCCTGAGGGCCTCAACACCCCGCTCATGCCCGGCGGCACGGGGCAAGCCCCTGGACTTCGCCCACCGGCCATTGCCGTCCATGATGATCGCGACATGCGAAAGGCCCGGCTGCTGCCCCGACACGACACTGGTGACATCAGAAGCAGACGCAGCGGACATCAGACTTGCATGATCTCCGCTTCTTTGGCTTTCAGCGCGTCATCGACACGACCGACGAACGCGTCTGTCAGCTTCTGGACTTCGTCCGACAGGCCATGAAGCTTGTCTTCGCTGATCTCGCCGTCTTTTTCCATCTTCTTCAATGTATCCATGCCGTCGCGGCGGATATTCCGGACCGCAACCTTGGCCGCCTCGGCATATTTGCCGGCAATCTTCGTCAGTTCGACGCGGCGCTCCTCGTTGAGCGGCGGGATCGGGATACGCAAGGTCTGGCCGTCCATGACCGGGTTCAGGCCGAGGCCCGATTCGCGGATCGCGCGGTCGGTGGCGCCCACCACGGTCTTGTCCCAGACATTGACCGACAGCATGCGCATGTCAGTTACCGATACGGAGGCAACCTGCGACAGGGGCACCGTCGATCCATAGGCAGGCACTTGGATGGCATCAAGCAGGTTCACCGACGCCCGGCCCGTCCGCAAGCCGCTGAACTCGGTCGACAGCGACGCAAGCGCGCCCTCCATCCGGCGTTCCAGGTCTTTCTTGCTATAGGTCATTTCGCGACCCCTCCCTTGTTCGAAATCGTTGTGGACTTGCCCCGACCGTGCAGCACGTTCAGCAGCGAGCCTTCTTCCTTGAGCGAGAAGACCACAATCGGGATGTTATTGTCACGCATAAGGCTGACAGCCGACGAATCCATGACGCGCAGGTCTTTTACGAGAAGTTCCTGATAGGCGATCTCGTCATAGCGCATCGCCGTGCTGTCGAGCTTCGGATCGGCCGTGTAGACGCCGTCGACCTGCGTGCCCTTGAGCAAGGCGTCGCAATTCATCTCGATCGCCCGCAGGGCGGCGCCTGTATCGGTTGTGAAGAACGGGTTGCCGATGCCGGCCGCAAATATGACGACGCGGCCCTTTTCCATGTGCCGCTGCGCGCGCCGCCGGATATAGGGCTCGCAGATCTGGTCCATCGTGATCGCCGACTGGACGCGTGTCGGTACGCCTTGCGTTTCCAGAACGCTTTGCATGGCCAGCGCATTCATCACCGTTGCCAGCATGCCCATGCTGTCGGCCTGCGCCCGCTCCATGCCCTTGGCGGCCCCTGCCATGCCCCGGAAGATGTTGCCGCCGCCGATAACGAGGCAAATTTCCGCGCCGGCGGCCCGCGCATTGGCGATGGCACGGGCAAATTGTTCGACTGTCGGGATATCGATACCGAACTGGCCCGGGCCCATCAGGGCCTCGCCGGACAGTTTCAGGAGCACGCGCTTGTATTTGAGCGGGCTCGTTTCCGGATTCTCGCTTGCCATAGCTTTCTCCGTAAAATGAAGCCCTCAATAGAGCTCCTAAAAGATTCCCGGCTGCCTGTCATGGGCAGCCGGGATGTTTAACGCCTCAGGACGGGCGAAAGGCAAGCCTGTTCAGCTACCTTTTGTGAGCGAAGCCACTTCGTCTGCGAAGTTATCCGCAGCTTTTTCGATGCCTTCACCCAGCTTGAAGTGGACAAAGCCTACCAGCGTCGCACCCTGGTCCTTCAGATATGCCGAAACCGTCTGGTCCGGGTTCATCACGAAAGGCTGTTCCAGGAGAACGACTTCCTTGTAGAATTTCTGCATCCGCCCTTTGATCATACCCTCGATGATATTGTCGGGCTTGCCGCTTTCGCGGGCCTGCTCGGTCAGGACGCGCTTTTCTGTCTCAACCAGTTCGGGGTCGAGCTCAGCTGTCGTGGCAGCTGCCGGCGAGGTCGCCGCGATGTGCATGGCAACCTTGCGACCAATGTCTTCCAGGTCGCCTGATCCGGAAAGCGCTACCAGGACGCCGACCTTGCCCATGCCAGCCGCTTCGGCGTTGTGGATGTAGGAAGCAACCTTGTCGGCAGAGAGCTTGGACGAACGGCGCAAGGAGATGTTTTCACCGATCTTGGCGATCATCCGCTTGATCATGTCGTCGACCGTGCCGTCACCCTCTGGTGCAGGCGCAGCAGCAACCGCCGCGAGCGTACCGTCGGTGCAGAGCGCCGCTTCCGTGATGCCCTCGAGGGCTTTCTGGAAGCCTTCATTGCGCGCCACGAAGTCTGTTTCGGCGTTCAGTTCGACGATCGCCCCGGACTTGCCGTCAGCCGAAATTTTGACGGCCACGAGGCCATCAGCTGCGGTGCGGCCAGACTTCTTGGCAGCTTTGGACAGGCCTTTGGCACGCAACCATTCGATGGCGGCTTCTTCGTCACCATCATTCTCGACGAGCGCTTTTTTCGCATCCATCATGCCTGCGCCGGTCTTCTCGCGCAGTTCCTTGACGAGCGCAGCTGTAATCTGGGCCATTGCGGTTATCCTTCAGTGTAAACGTTCAATACCGGGGCGATCAGGCGCCCGTTGCATCTTCCTTGGGCTCGCCAGTCGCCGTAGCGGCATCAGCAGCCTTGGGTTCCTCATCCGCCGCAGCGACATCTGCCTCAACCATGCCTTCGAGATCTTCGAGTGCACCGAGGTCGACGCCGAGGCCGGCCGTCGATTCTGCGAGGCCGTCGAGCACCGCATCAGCGAACAGGTTGCAATAGAGCGAAATCGCGCGAGCCGCGTCGTCATTGCCGGCAAAGCCGTAGTCGGCATCAGCCGGATCGCAGTTCGTGTCGAGCACGGCGACGACAGGGATGCCCAGCTTGCGGGCTTCCATGACGGCGATCGATTCCTTGTTCGTATCGATCACGATCATCGCAGCCGGCAGGCCGCCCATGTCGGCGATACCGCCAAGCGCGCGCTGAAGCTTGTCGCGGCGGCGCTGCAGGTCGAGCAGTTCTTTCTTGGTGAGGCCGTCGCCGCCACCGGCGTCGAACATCGCATTGAGTTCTTTGAGCTGCTTGATCGACTTGGACACGGTGGCCCAGTTGGTCAGCGTGCCGCCGAGCCAGCGATGATTCATGTAATATTGTGCGCAGCGCTGGGCGGCTTCCGCAACAGGGTCAGACGCCTGGCGCTTGGTGCCGACGAACAGGACGCGGCCACCCTTGGCAACCGAGTCGCGCACGAAAACGAGCGCCTGGTGCAGCGCAGGGACGGTCTGGGACAGGTCCATGATGTGGATGCCGGAACGCTCGCCGTAGATGTACGGCTTCATGCGGGGGTTCCAGCGGTGGGTCTGGTGACCGAAGTGTACGCCAGCTTCGAGCAGCTCACGCATTGTGAAGTCAGGTAGTGCCATTCATTTTCTCCATCCGGTTAGCCTTCGTGGGTGGAACGTTGGGCCAATATGGCTTTCCGCACCGGATGCACCCGCGAAATGGTTTCAGGAAAGGCGGCTTATACAGAATTCCCCACGCCCGGCAAGATGCCCGGTTGCCCTTTTGTCAGGCCGCTTTCATGGGTTCGACCCGTTCCACGCCCGGGACGTCCTTGAGGGCTCGCTGGGCCTTGAGACCGATCGTGTACGTGTCGGCAAGGCGCAGGATAACGGTCCGACCATCTTCAAGCGGCATTTCGATAAGGATCACACCGCGCTCATGGTCCTGCAATCGCCCGAGATGGCTCACAATCCCGGCAATATCATCGGTATTGGCCCCCACCGCCAGACGCACCTTGAGCGCGCCCATGGACTTCGACAGCCGCGCCGATTCCAGCTGGATGATCCGCTCGGCATTCAGCTTGATCTCGTCGCCAGTGCGTTTCACGCCGACGGTGATCGCCACCGTATTGCCCACCTGCAGCAGGTCATAGCTCTGTTGAAGCGTCTCGGGGAACACCATCAGCTCGACCTCACCAGTCGGGTCCGAAAGGGTGAGGAACGCAAACTTGCCGCCATTGCGGGCCGGCTTCTCGTTGCGCAGGCGCACGACGCCGATCAGTTCCAGCGGCTTGCCGTCGCTCGCCCGGTCCGCGATCTCGTAAGCCAGCGTGACCCGTTCCCGGTCGATCCCCTCCAGCACATCGTCCAGCGGATGGCCTGAAAAGTAGAAGCCGATCGCCCTGAATTCCTCGTCCAGTTTCTGCTGACCGTTCCACGGCTTGCAGGTCGGAAGCGCCGGGCGCAGCGCTGGCTCGGCCTCGCCGAACAGGCCGCCCTGCCCGCCTTGCCGGTCTTCAGCTGACTTGTTGGCCATCTGGGCGAGGATCGGCGCAGCCCCAAGCACCCTGGCCCGGTTGGCGTCCAGCGTGTCGAACGCGCCGGATTTCGCCAGCGACTCGAACGCCTTCTTGTTAATATGCCGCGGATCGACCCGCTCGGCAAAGTCATAGAGGCTCGAAAACGCGCCATCGGCGGCGCGCAACGCCTCGACGTGCCGCATCGCTTCCAGGCCCACGCCTTTCAGCGCGCCCAGCGCGTAGACGACCGCCCCGTCGCGGACATCAAAATCTGCCGTCGACGTGTTCACGTCCGGCGCCAGGACGGAAATCTTGAGCCGCCGCGCTTCCATGAAGAAAGCCGCCAGCTTGTCGGTATTGCCAAGATCAAGGCTCATAGAAGCTGCGAGGAATTCCACCGGGTAATGCCGCTTCAGGTAGCCTGTTTGATACCCGATCAGCGCATAGGCAGCGGCGTGCGACTTGTTGAAGCCGTAGCCCGCAAACTTCTCCATCGTGTCGAAGATTTCGTTGGCGAGCGGCTCGTCCATCTGCTTCGTGGCCGCAGCACCTTCAACGAAACGCTTGCGCTGCGCGACCATCTCCTCGAGCTTCTTCTTGCCCATGGCACGGCGTAGCAAGTCAGCCTCGCCAAGCGAATAGCCGGCGATCTCCTGCGCCATCCGCATCACCTGTTCCTGATAGACGGGCACGCCATAGGTGGCTTCAAGCACGGGCTTCAGGTCAGGGTGGGCGTATTGCACGCCGTCAGGATTTTCCTTGCCCTGGACATAGAGCGGAATGTTTTCCATCGGACCGGGACGGTAGAGCGAGATGATCGCGATCACGTCTTCGATATTGTTCGGGCGCACCTTGCGCAGCGTGTCGCGCATGCCCGCGCCTTCCAGCTGGAACACGCCCAGCGTGTCGCCGCTGGCCATCAGGTCATAGGTGGCCTGGTCGTCGAGGCCTTCCCATTCCGGGCCGACATCCTGTCCACTGCGCCGAATCAGTTTCAGCGCGCGGTCGATCACTGTCAGCGTCTTTAGGCCAAGGAAGTCGAATTTCACGAGGCCCGCCATCTCGGCGTATTTCATGTTGAACTGCGAGGCCGGCAGGTCGGCGCGCGGATCGTGGTAAAGCGGTGCGATCTCGACCAGTGGCCGGTCGGCGATTACGACACCGGCTGCGTGCGTCCCGGCGTTCCGGTAAAGCCCTTCCAGGGCCAGCGCGATCTTGATCAGCTCACCGACGCGAGGGTCTTCCGAGATTTCATCGTCGAACTTCGGCTCGTCGTCGATAGCTTCCTGCAGCGTGGGCGGCTTGGCCGGATTGAACGGGATCAGCTTGGCCAGCCGGTCGACCTGGAAATACGGCATCTGCATCACGCGGCCGACATCGCGCACCACGGCTTTGGCCTGCAGGGTGCCGAACGTGATGATCATCGCGACGCTCTCGGCGCCATACTTGTCGCGGACATAGCGAATGACTTCGCTGCGGCGCTCCTGGCAGAAGTCGATGTCGAAATCTGGCATCGACACGCGTTCCGGGTTCAGGAAGCGTTCGAACAGCAAATCGAATCGCAGCGGATCAAGATCGGTGATGAGCAGTGACCAGGCCACCAGCGAGCCAGCACCTGACCCCCGGCCCGGCCCCACCGGAATATCCTGTTCCTTGGCCCATTTGATGAAGTCGGACACGATGAGGAAGTAGCCCGGAAAGCCCATCCGCTCGATCACGCCGAGCTCGAAATCCAGACGCTCGAAATAGGTTTCGCGCTCCGCGTAGAGCTTGCCGGCAGCCTTGAGACGGCCTTCCAGCCCCTCCTTCGCCTGTATTCTCAACTCCTCGATCTCGGACCGGCCTTCATTGCTGAACGAGGGCAGGATCGGGTCCCGGGTGACCGACCGCACCGAACAGCGCCGGGCGATCTCGGACGTGTTTTCCAGCGCCTCCGGCATGTCTGCAAACAGCGTCGCCATTTCGGCCTGGGTTTTGAGGTATTGCGACGGGCAGACCCGCTTGCGGTCTTCCTGGCCGAGATACTGGCCATTGGCGATGCACATCAGCGCGTCGTGCGCCGTCGCATCTGACGGCTTCATGAACCGGGCATCATGGGTCGCGACCAGCGGCAGGCCCAACGCATAGGCGAGATCAATCAGGCCGGCTTCCGTGGCCGCCTCGTCTGGCGTCCCGTGCCGCGTGATCTCGACATAACACCGGCCCGGATAGGCGCTGGCCAGAGTCGACAATTCGGTGCGGGCATCGGCCACGCGGCCCTTGAGCAGGTGGCGCGCAACGTCACCCTCGGCCCCGCCCGTCAGCAGGATCAGGCCGTCGGTCTTGTCCAGCAACAGGTCACGGTGCAGCTTCGGCTCGCCGTCGTCGGCGTCCAGATAGGCCCGCGACGACAGAAGCATCAGCCGCTGGTAGCCGGTTTGGTCCTGCGCATAGACAGACACGCGCGTCGGTTCGCTGCGATGGGCCCCGTCAGTAATATCGAAACAGCAGGCCATGATCGGCTGGATGCCGGCCTCGGACATGGTCAGCGAGACTTCCAGAGCGCCGAACAGGTTGTTGCGGTCGGTCACGGCGACGGCAGGCATGGCCTGCCCCAGCAGCCAGCCCTTCAGGCCCTTGGGCGTAATCATGCTCTCGAGCAGCGAATAGCTCGACCGCACGGCCAGATGGATGAAGGGCGACTCAGGCAAAACGGGTTCTCCAGCGGGGAGAATACAATGCCGCTCGCGCCGGGACCAGACCAGCCGTCAGCGGCGGCCTTCCACAGCTTATTCCGGCTTGTAGTCGACCAGCTTGCCGTCCTGCAGCGTCAGGACGCGGTCCATATGTTGTGTCAGGGCAAAATTGTGGGTGGCGACCAGCACAGCCGCGCCTTCATTCTTGACCATCTTGATCAGCGTCGCAAACACCCGCTCGGTCGTGACCGGATCGAGGTTGCCTGTCGGTTCGTCAGCGATCACGAGCCGCGGGTCATTGGCCAGCGCCCGGGCGATCGCCACACGCTGCTGCTCGCCGCCAGACATCTGCCCCGGCTGGTGGTGCCCCCTGTCGGCCAGCCCCATAACCTCAAGCAGCGAGTCGGCTTTCTCGCGCGCCGCCTTCTTCTTCACGCCGGCAATCATTAGCGGCATCGCGATATTGTCAGCCGCGTTGAATTCAGGAAGCAGGTGATGGAACTGGTAGACGAAACCAATCTTGGACCGGCGGATCGCTGTCCGACCCTTGTCATCCAGCGACAGGCAATCGATGCCGTCCAGCATGACCTTGCCGGCTTCCGGCCGTTCAAGCAGGCCAGCCGTGTGCAGCAGCGTCGACTTACCCGATCCCGAAGGCCCGACAAGCCCGACCAGCTCACCCGCATTGAGGCGCAGGTCGGTCCCTTTCAGCACGGGCAGTTCGCCCGCCGCCGTACGGTACACGCGGTCGATTTCGATCAGTTCAAGCACAGGACCCGCCATTATTCGAACCTCAGAGCGCTGACCGGATCCTGGCGGGACGCCCACCAGGCCGGAATGAGCGACACGCCCATCGACATGAACAGGGCATAGAGGCCGGTCCGAATGACTTCATTCCAGTCGAGGATCGCGGGCAGGCCTTCGAGGCCGTAGGTTTCGGCGTCGAACACTTCGCCCTGGACGAACAGGTTGATGAAGGCCTCGACGGCGCCGATATTCAGCACCACAAGCACGCCCACCAGGACACCCAGCAGGGCGCCCAGCGTGCCAAGTACAGTCCCGACCAGCAGGAACACGCGCAGCACCCCGTTCCGGCCAAGGCCGATCGTGCGCAGGATCGCGATGTCCCGCGACTTGTTCTTCACCAGCATCACGACACCCACAATGATGTTCAGTGTCGCTATCGCCATGATCACCATGACGAGGAGCCGCACCATAGTGCGCTCCACCCGCAGGGCATTGAGGTAACTTTCGCGCTGGCTTTTCCAGTCAAACGTATAGAGCGCATTGCCCGTCGCATTCGCGATCGCCACCATGGCTTCGCGTGTTTTCTCGGGATCCTTCAACCTTATGTCCAGCATGCTGTAATGCCCCTTGGACTGGAACAGGATCTGCGCCTGTTCCATCGGCATGAAAGTATAAAGGCTGTCGAGTTCAACACTTCCCGTCTGGAAGATGTCGCCGACGACATAGGACTTGCTGCGCGGCGTGCCGCCCATCGGGCCGGCCGTCTGCTGCGACGTGATGATTTCGACCTTGTCGCCCGGCGTCACGCCGAGGCCTTCCCGGCCGGCTGCCAGGAACTTGCCCAGCATGATGACATTGCCGCCATTCTTGCCTTCGCCGAAACCGGCTGCGACGGCAGCCTTTCCGCCATCCTCCAGGAACGGCAGGGTCGCGAGGTCTTCGGTGCGGATGGCGCGAACGGCTGCGCCGGTCTTGCGGCCGTTCGCTGTGATCAGCACGTATTCCTCGATATAGGGTGTCACGCTGGTGATCCCGTCGATCTCTCGGATCTTGCCCGCCAGCGCATTCGCTTCATCCTCAGTATAGCTGCTGACCACGCCGTAGACATGCGGCTGGCCGCCGAGCAGGGCATCCAGAAGAGTCGCGCGAAAGCCGCTCATGACCGACATGGTGATGATCAGCGCGGCAACGGCGAAGAAGATGCCGACAAAGGAAATGATCGAAATCAGCGACGCGCCGCCATGCTCCCGCTTGGCCCGCAGGTAGCGCCAGGCCAGCGTGCGCTCCAGCTTGCCGAACGGCGGGGCGACATGGCCAAATTCGCTCATTTGGGCGCCACTTTCTTCAGTGCCTCGGCAAATGGCATCTCCGCCTTCTCGCCGGACTTGCGATTCTTAACCTCGACGACGCCGTTCTCGATGCCGCGCGGCCCAATCACGATCTGCCAGGGCAGGCCGATCAGTTCCATGCGGGCAAACTTGCCGCCGGCGCGCTCATCCGTATCGTCGTAGAGCACGTCCATACCGGCATCGGTCAGCGCCTCGTAGGCGTCTGCGCAGGCGGCATCGCAGGCTGCATCGCCGACACGCATATTGATCAGGCCGACATGCCAAGGCGCCACGGACTCAGGCCAGACGATGCCGTTCTCGTCATGGCAGGCCTCGATGATGCCGCCGACAAGGCGTGACACGCCAATGCCATAGCTGCCCATCTGCACCGGCACCATCTGCCCGTCCGCCGATTGCACGACCGCATTCATGGGCACCGAATACTTGGTGCCGAAGTTGAAAATATGTCCGACTTCGATGCCGCGCGCCGATACCTGCTGGTCAGCGGGAATAGCCGCAAACGCCGCTTCATCATGCATCTCTTCGGTCGCCGCATAATACTGTGTGCGCTTCTCGACTTCCGCGTTGAGGTCCGCGTCGAAACCCAGGTCAAGCCCGGGCGCCGGCAAGTCCAGCAACGCCTTGTCGCAGAACACCGCGCTTTCGCCCGTGTCGGCCAGGATGATGAACTCGTGGCTCATGTCGCCGCCGATCGGGCCGGTATCGGCGCGCATCGGAATCGCGGTCAGGCCCATCCGGTCGAACGCATTGAGATAGGCGCAGAACATCTTGCGATAGGAGACGCGCGCATCTTCTTCCGTCAGGTCGAAGGAATAGGCATCCTTCATCAGGAATTCGCGGCCGCGCATCACGCCGAACCGCGGACGCACTTCGTCGCGGAACTTCCATTGCTGGTGATACAGGTTCAGCGGCAGCTGCTTGTAGCTTTTGACATAGGAACGGAACACGTCAGTGATCAGTTCTTCATTCGTCGGCCCGTACAGCATGTCCCGGTCATGCCGGTCCTTGATGCGCAGCATCTCCTTGCCATAATCGTCATACCGGCCGGACTCACGCCAGAGATCGGCTTGCTGCAGGGTCGGCATCAGCATTTCGATGGCGCCTGCGCGGTTCATTTCCTCGCGCACGATCTGCTCGATCTTCTTGAGAACGATGTAGCCCATGGGCAGCCAGGAGTAGATGCCCGCGCCGTTCTGCCGGATCATGCCGGTGCGCAGCATCAGCTTGTGCGAGGCGATGGCCGCATCCGCCGGGGCGTCCTTGGTAACCGGCAGAAAGAATTTCGAAAGACGCATGGATTCCCCGCTATCGCTGATACTGGCGCTCAACTAGCCGCAGCCGCCCCTAGTCCGCAAGGAGGAGCGGCACAACCAGGGCTGCAATACCGGTAATGATGGCCCCGCCAATGGTTGCCCACACGGCTTTCTTCAGCAGCATCGGATTGGCCGGCGCGCCTTCTTCGGTCCCGGGCGTTATCTCGCCATCCTCGAACTGGCCGCGCACACCGATCGGCAGGACAGCAAAAAAGCTGATCCACCAGCCGAGAACAAAGACGACAACGCCGCTCGCAATAGTCATCAGTGGGAGCCTTCGGGCGTTTCCATGAGTTCGATGAGGACACCATTGGAATTCTTCGGGTGCACGAAAATGATCATCGTACCGTGCGCGCCGATACGGGGCTTGCCGAGCACGGTCGCGCCGCGCTTGCCCATTTCGTCAACGGCCTCGTTGATGTCGTCCACTTCGAAGCAGACATGGTGCTGCCCGCCCTTCGGGTTCTTGGTGATGAAGTTCGCGATGGGCGATTCCGCATTCAGCGGCTCGATCAGTTCGATCTGGGCGTTCGGCAGGTTCACGAAACACACCTTCACGCCCTGATCCGGCATGTCGAACGGCGTGGTGATATCCGTCGCGCCATAGAGTGTGCGGTACGTCTCGCAGGCTTCCTCAATATCCGGCACAGCAATGCCGACATGGTTCAGCGGGCCAATTTTGAATTCACTCATCGTGCTTCAGCTCCTCAATACAGTCACATCAATCATCGGGCGCCGTCCAAACGTCGCCTCGCAGGCCTTGCGCAGGGCTCGCCCTATTTCGCGTTCAACCATGTCATCATCAAGACGGGTCTTGCGCTTCATCTTCCGCACGGCGGCATCAGCGGCCTCGTCCAGACTGTCCAGGCTTTCATCAGCCAGACGACCATCCGATTCCGAAAAGCCCCGCACGACAACCACCGGGCCGTCGATCACGTCCCCGGCCTCGTCGATCACGACACTGGCCAGGACAAGTCCGTTTTCCGATAGTTTGCGGCGCTCATTCAGGCCCTGCGCGCCTTCCGGCACCAGGATCTTGCCATCCAGCAGCAAGCGGCCGGCGGGGACAAGGTCGATGATCTCGGCCGGTCCCGGCGCGAGCCGTACAAGGCTGCCATTTCGCGGCGCGATGGCCTGGGGAATCTGCAGCGACTTGGCATAGGCGGCGTGCTCCATGATGTGCCGCCGTTCGCCGTGCACCGGCACGGCAATCTCCGGCCGCACCCACTGGTACATCTTCTGCAGTTCGCCCCGGCAGGGATGCCCCGAAACGTGGATCGGCTGCTTGACCATGCGCGGCGTAATGATCCGCACGCCCTGGTCAGCCAGCGCGTTCTGCATGGCGAAGATCTCGCGTTCATTGCCGGGAATGATCCGCGATGAAAAGATCACGCAATCCCCCTCGCCCAGCGATACGTTGCGGTGGTCGTTGCGGGAAATCCGGCCCAGCGCGGCGCGCGCTTCGCCCTGGCTGCCCGTGCAAAGATAGAGAATGTTTTCGGCCGGCATGGAACTGGCCTCGAATTCGTCAACGAATTCCATGTTCCTTGGCAGGATACCAACCGCCTTCGCCGCATCGGTGATCCGATGCATGCTTCGCCCGACAAGGCACACGCTGCGCCCGGCCTGTTCCGCGGCTTCGATAATCGATTTCACACGCGCGACGTTCGACGCGAAGGTCGTGACCGCCACGGCTTGTGTCTGTTCCGCAATAAGGTCGATGAGGCCCTGCTTGACGCTTTCCTCGGAACCGGATTCACCCTCTTCGAAGACGTTCGTGGAATCGCAGACCATCGCCAGCACGCCGCGATCGCCAAGCGCCGTCAGGCCCTTGATGTCGGTCGGGCCACCGATCTGCGGGTCCGGATCGATTTTCCAGTCACCGGTGTGGAGGATCATGCCGGCAGGCGTGTCGATGGCGAGCGCGTTCGGCTCCGGGATCGAGTGGGTGAGCGTGATGTAAGTGACGGTGAACGGTCCGGCCACCACCGTCCCCCCCAGTGCCACGGGTTTAAGCCACCGGGCATCCACGCCGCGTTCGAGCATCTTGGACCGAACGAGTTCCGTCGTGAACGGCGTCGCATAGATCGGCGCCGTGGTCTTGAGACGGGGATACAGCAGGCCGACAGCGCCAATATGGTCTTCATGGGCATGCGTCAGGAAGATCGCATCGATCTGCTCGCCGATCAGGAAGTCCGGATCGGCGCAGATCAGGTCGATCCCAGGTGTATCCAGGCCCCCGAAAGTCACGCCGACATCCACCAGGATCCAGCGCCGCGCATGCGGCGGCCCGTACCCGTAGGCATTCAGGTTCATGCCGATCTCCTCGCATCCCCCGAGCGGGAGGAAAACGAGTTCGTCGGATAGCTGTGCTGAATCGGCCATAAGGTCCTATTTGTTACGTTTGTAGATTTCGAGGAGACCACTGATCAGAATATCAGGGTCGTAGTGGTCGATCGTTTCGCTGGCGCCTTCGAACAGGGACGCGACGCCGCCGGTTGCAACCACCTGCATGGGCTTTCCATACTCGGCCTTGATCCGTCGTACCAGCCCGTCAATCAGGTCGATATAGCCCCAGAACACACCAGACTGCATCGCGCTGATCGTATCCTGTCCGATCACCCGGCTCGGGCGCTGGATCGCGATGCGCGGCAATTGCGCCGCGGCATCGTGCAGGGCGCTGACCGACAGGTTGATACCGGGCGAAATAATACCGCCTTCGAAACCGCCGTCTTCGCCGACAATATCAAAGGTTGTCGCGGTGCCGCTGTCGATGACGATCAGGTTTCCCGGATAGGACACATGCGCGCCCAAAGCGCTGACAATCCTGTCCGCGCCGACCTGTTCAGGGCGGTGAATACGGATCTCGACGCCGGTTTTGAGCGACGGATCGCCGATAAACATGGGCTCGACATTAAGATAGCGGCGCGCGAGGTTGCGGAAGTTGAACACCGCCTGGGGCACAACTGTCGAGATTACGCAGCCATTGATCTTGGTCAGGTCCATGCCGTGCATGTCGGCAAGCCGCCACAACCAGGCCGCATGGTCGTCAGCGGTCTTGCGGGCCTCGGTCGCGCTGCGCCACTGGACGAGCCACTGGTCGCCATCATGAACACCGAACACGGTGTTCGTATTCCCTACGTCAATTGCGAGCAGCATGGCGGCTACGCTCTCCCTACCAGGTTCACATCTCCAGCCCTTATGGTCTGCCGGGTGCCATCGGGCAATCTGAGGATGAGGGCACCGAACGCATCAAGATCCTCAAATATCCCCTCAACCGGTTCGCCCGACGCCGTGACACGCACGATTGTGCCCAACCCCTCGGCTTGCTCAAGCCAGGCCTTGCGGAGACCCGAAAACCCGGCCCGCGCTTCGATCAACCTTTGTGAAAAGGCGTGCCGAAGGGCTTCCTGCACCATGTCAGCTGTCACCACCGCGTCGCCACGAAGGGTCGCAATTGATGTTGCGCTCTGCTCCGCTCCATCCGGTGCATGCGTGACATTGATGCCGATGCCGGCGGCAACCCACGTGTCCGCGCCCGATCCGCCGGTTTCGATCAGGATTCCGGACAGTTTCGCCTTGTTTATGCGCACATCATTAGGCCATTTCAGGCGAATTTCGGCGCTCGGTGCAAACGATCGCGCCACGTCGCCGACCGCCAGGGCCGCCGCAAACGGCAACCGTGACGCCACGACCATTCCGCCGGGCTCGTGAAACAGCGCCGTTGCGAAAAGGTTGCCGACCGGAGAGACCCAATGTCGCTGGAGCCGCCCACGACCTGCCGACTGTGTTTCCGCGACAAGCCAGCCATCGGAAAAGGCACCGGCAGCCGCACGGCGCTTTGCCTCGCTGTTCGTGCTGTCAATTGCGCCGAGGTGATGAACGGGCCAGTCCAGACTCAAGAGGCCAGTCCCAGCGCAGCGTCATACGCCCATTGCGAGAGCTGGTTGATGAACACCAGGAACAGAATGCCGGCGACGAACGCCGAGGCCAGCACGGTCAATGTCACCGATCCATCAATCGATTCAAAACGCTCTTTCGGTTCATCGAACCACATGATCTTCACGATACGCAGGTAGTATCCGAGCGAAACGACCGACGAGACAACGAGGATGATCGCCAGCGGCAGCAAGCCTGCCTCGATGCCGGCGTTGAACACTTCCCATTTGCCGAAGAAGCCACCGAACGGCGGCAGGCCCGCAATCGAGAAAATCAGGATCGACAGGGCAATGGCGAGCCAGGGGCGCGAACTCATCAGGCCGCCAAGCTCATCAATGCTCTCAACCATTCCGCCCCGGCGACGCATCGCGAGCACACCTGCAAACAGGCCAAGCGACGACACCACGTAGAGCGTCATGAAGATCAACAGGGCCCCTGCCCCGCTGGCCTGGCCGGCGGCGACAGCCACCAGCGCATAGCCGACATTCGCAATCGAGGAATATCCGAGAAGGCGTTTGACATTGGTCTGTGTCAGCGCGCCAAATGAGCCGATGATCATCGACAGACCGGCAATGATAGCGACGATCAGCTGCCACTGGTCCATCACGTCGCCAAAGGCCGTGAACATCACGTTCGCGAAGACCACCATCGAGGCCATTTTCGGAGCCGAAGCAAAGAAGGCACCCACCGGAGTCGGTGCGCCTTCATAAACGTCCGGCGTCCAGACGTGCATGGGTGCGGCTGAAATCTTGAACGCCAGTCCGACAATCATCAGGACCATGCCGAACATCAGGCCAATTGACGGGGCCGAGCTGGAAATCCCGGCAAAGTTGGTCGTGCCGGAAAATCCGTACACAAGCGAGGCGCCGTAGAGCAGCATGCCAGACGCCAGTGCGCCGAGCACAAAATACTTCAGGCCCGCTTCCGACGAACGGGCTGAATCCCGGTGGAACGCCGCCAGCACATAGGATGACAGGCTGAGCGTCTCGATGCCCATATAAAGGGTCATCAGGTCAGCCGCCGACAGGATCATCCCCATGCCAAGGCTCGCGAAGAGGGTCAGCAGGACATATTCATAACGGATCGTATCATGGCGCTTCAGGAAGCCCTCGGACATTATCAGTGCAAAGCCGCCCACAGCAAAGCTCACGAATTTCGCGAAGTTCACGAACGTATTCGTTTTCACCAGGCCACCAAACGCTTCGCCGCCCTGATAGAACATCAGCGAGAGCGCGGCGGCGCCGAACAGGGCCAGCGCGCCGTATTTGAACGACAGCGCATTGAATCGGTCCTTGAGGATGGCGCCCAGCAGCACGCCGAGCAGGCCGGCTGCCGCGAGCCACAGCTCCGGACCGATTGCGACGATCATGGCAGTATAGTCGAGCATGGGCCGTCAGCCTCCGACCATCAGGGACAGGATGCGGTTCGCTGCCCCTTCAGTAATGTTGAAAATCAGGTTTGGCGCGACGCCGAACAATATGGTCAGCAAGGCCAGCGGCACGATGCAGACCAGTTCGATCACGTTCATGTCGCTTATGTCGTTGAGTTTCGGGTTGGTGATTTCCCCGAACACGGTGCGCCGATACAGCGTCAGCATGTAGACGGCCGAGAAGATGACACCCAGTGCGGCGCCGGCCGCAGCCCATGTCGCCGCCTGGAAGCCGCCAACCATGGTCAGGATTTCGCCGACGAACCCGCTGGTGCCGGGCAGGCCGACATTCGCCATCGTGAACAGCATGAACAATGTCGCATAGACCGGCATCCGTTTGACCAGGCCGCCATAGGCCGCGATCTCGCGGGTATGCATGCGGTCGTAAACCACGCCGACAATCAGGAACAGCGCGCTGGCAATCAGGCCGTGGCTCAGCATCTGGAAAATCGCGCCCTGAACACCAACCTCGTTGAACGAGAAGATGCCGAGCGTGACAAAACCCATATGCGCGACCGAGGAATAGGCGATCAGCTTCTTCATGTCCGTCTGGCGCCACGCCACCAGCGACGTGTAGACGATCGCGATCACCGCCAGCGCGAACATGGCCGGCTGGAACAGGTGGCTCGCATCCGGGAACATCGGCAGCGAGAACCGCAGGAACCCGTAACCGCCCATCTTCAACAGTACGCCGGCCAGTATGACCGAACCGGCCGTGGGGGCCTGCACGTGTGCATCCGGCAACCATGTATGAACCGGCCACATTGGCAGCTTCACCGCAAAGGACGCAGCAAAGGCCAACCATAGCCATGTCTGGACGTGCGGCGGGAACGCAAATTTCTCGAGAACTTCAATGTCCGACGATCCGGCGGCCTGGAACATGTAGACCACGGCCACCAGCATCAGCAGCGAGCCCAGCAATGTGTAGAGGAAGAACTTGAACGCAGCGTAGATCTTTTCCTTGCCGCCCCATATGCCGATGATCAGGAACATCGGGATCAGCCCGGCCTCGAAGAAAATATAGAACAGGACGATATCGAGCGCGGCAAACACGCCGAGCATGAAGGTCTCGAGCACCAGGAAGGCGACCACGTATTCGGTCACGCGCGTATGGATCGAGTTCCAGCTCGCCAGAAGGCAGATCGGCGTCAGGAAAGTTGTCAGCAGGATCAGCGGCATCGACAGGCCATCGACCCCGACCTTGTACGTGATCTCGCCATACCAGGCATATTGCTCGACGAGCTGGTAGCCCGCTGCATTGGAATCGAATGTCAGGAAGGCGGCGACCGACGCGACGAACGTCGCGCTGGAAATGATCAGGCCCGCCAGCAGGGCGGCGCGGCTGTCCTTGCCGGCTTCCTCGCTGCTGAAACTGCCTGCAGTAGCAGATCGCACACCCATGATGATGAGCGCGCCGATCAGTGGCAGGAAGACAACCGCCGAAATAATGGGAAACCCGCCCATCAGTTAACTCCTCCAGCGCGCAACCACATGACAGCGCCGAAGACGAGCGCAGCCCCAATGATCACGAACGCATAATGATACAGGTAGCCTGTGTGCATCGCCGAGATCCGCCGGGCACCCCAGCGTGTAAGCGAAGACACACCGTCAGGTCCGACCCCATCGATAATCTTCTTGTCCGCTTTCCAGAACAGGTTGCCCAGCACGGCCGAGCCCTTGATGAGCGTCGCGTTGTAGAGTTCGTCGAAATACCATTTGTTCGAGAACAGGGTATGCAGCGGACCGCCACTGTCGGCGATACGCTTGCCGAACCCGCGATTGAAGAAATAGGTCATGGTCGCAATCACAAAGCCTGCCAGCGTGACCGCCAGTGGTGCCCACAGCACCCATTCAGGCACATTGTGACGGTCGTGCAGCACGTGGTTCTCGGCGGCCGAATAGATCGCACCGCCCCAGAATGCGCTTTCCTTGCCGCCGACAAACCAGTCGTGGAAATAGAATCCCGCGAAGACAGCCCCCAGGCTGAGCAACGCCAGTGGCACCAGCATGATCGCCGGGCTTTCGTGCGGCACGTGCGCATGGTCGTCATGCTTGTGGCCATGGTCGTCCGCTGCAGCGAGCCCATGATCGTCATGGTGCTCCGCGGACGCCTGGGGCCCATGGAACGTCATGTAGATGAGGCGCCAGGAATAGAAGCTCGTCAGCAGCGCGGCGACGATGCCGAACCAGAAGGCGACCTGACCGAACATCACGTGATGCTCGCCCGCGGCGAACGCGCTCTCCAGGATCGCATCCTTCGAGAAGAATCCGGAGAAACCGATAAGCGTGTGCGGAATGCCGAGACCAATGATGGCAATCGTGCCGATCAGCATCGCCGCATAGGTCAGCGGCATGAATTTCGCGAGACCGCCCATTTTCCGCATGTCCTGCTCATGGTGCATGCCGTGAATGACGGAGCCTGCGCCGAGGAACAGCAGTGCCTTGAAGAAAGCGTGCGTGAAGAGGTGGAACATGGCGGCTTCATAGGCGCCGATACCCGCCGCAAAGAACATGTAACCCAGCTGCGAACAGGTCGAATAGGCAATCACGCGCTTGATGTCATTCTGCGCCATGCCGACGGTCGCGGCATACAGCGCCGTGACAGCGCCGACGATCGTGACCATGCCGGCAGCATAGAGCGTGTGCTCGTAAAGGGGCGACATGAGGCAAACCAGGTAGACACCTGCTGTAACCATGGTCGCCGCGTGGATCAGGGCCGAAACAGGTGTCGGGCCTTCCATCGCGTCCGGCAGCCAGACATGCAGGAAGAACTGGGCCGACTTGCCCATCGCGCCGATGAACAGAAGGACGCCGATCAGTTCGAGCGCGTAGACGCGCTGCCCGAGGAATTCGATGACGGCTTCCTGCGCCGGGGCCGCCTCAGCGAAGGCCATTGGCGTCACCACGGCGTTTTCGCGAATGGCGCTCAGAACGGGTTCGAACTCGACCGATCCGAAGACGAAGAACACAGCCATGATTCCAAGCGCGAGGCCGAAATCGCCGACACGATTGGTCACGAAGGCCTTGATCGAGGCGTCGTTGGGCGCCTTCTTCGTGTACCAGAAGCCGATCAGCAGGTAGGACGCCAGCCCAACGCCTTCCCAGCCGAAGAAGAGTTGGATGAAATTGTCGGCCACGACCAGCGACAGCATCGCGAACGTAAACAGCGAAAGGTAGGCGAAGAAGCGCGACCGGTGCGGGTCTTCGCTCATATAGCCCCATGAATAGAGGTGCACGAGCCCGGAAACCCCGGTGATCACCGCCATCATGACAATGGACAGCGCATCTATCCGGATCGCCCAGTTCGCGTGGAAATTGCCGACGTCGATCCAGGGCAGCAATGTGATTACATGCGCGCCATTGGCGGCAACAGCTTCAACCGCGTGGCCAGCCGCTTCGCCATGCCCCTCAGCGCCGACAATGCCGGCGGCGTAGGCAAACAGCTGGAACAGCGACAAGGCACCTGCCGTCAGCACGACGCCCGTCGTCAGGAACATCACCGGCAAATCGCCGATCTGCTTGTGGACGAGGCCCGTGAGCGCCACGATTCCGGGCGCGAGCACGATGAAGAGAATGAAGATATCCGGCAGCATCAGCCTCTAACCTTTCATAAGGTCGACATTCTCGACCGCAATATCGCCGCGATTGCGGAAATAGACGACGAGGATGGCGAGGCCGACAGCCGCTTCCGCGGCCGCCACGGTCAGGACCAGCATGGCGAAGATCTGCCCGGCGATATCGCCGTTGAAGACCGAGAAGGCAATCAGGTTCAGGTTCACCGACAGGAGGATCAGTTCGATCGCCATGAGGATGACGATGATGTTCTTCCGGTTCACGAAGATGCCGACGACGCCGATCGTGAACAGCGCTGCCGAGACGGTAAGATAATGGGAGAGTCCAAGGTCCATGATATCAGATCCCCTGCCCGGAGCTCGGGTCTTTCAATTCGAAGGCGTCCGACCGGCGCCGCGATGTCTGCTTGGCGACACTCTGGCGTTTGACGCCCGGGCGATGGCGCAGCGTCAGCACGATCGCGCCAATCATGGCGACCAGGAGGATGATCCCCGCCATCTGGAACAGCAGCATGTACTGGGTGTACATCACCTGCCCGATGGCCTCGGCATTGGTTGCCGCGCCTGGCGACGCATCAAACGTGCTGACATGACTCTCAAGGCCCGCGAACGACGCGAGCACGATCTCGGCGAGGAAGACCGCGCCGACCAAAAGCCCGAACGGCAGGTAACTTAAAAAGCCCTGTTTCAGTTCTACAAAATCAACGTCGAGCATCATCACGACGAACAGGAACAGCACCGCGACCGCGCCGACATAGACGACGACAAGCAGCATGGCGAGGAACTCGGCCCCGATCAGTACCAGCAGGCCCGCCGACGTGAAGAAGGCCAGGATCAGGAACAAAACCGAGTGCACGGGATTGCGTGCCGCGATCACCATGACCGCCGACAGGACCACGATCGTGGCCAGTATCCAGAATGCGTAAACTGCCAAAGCCCTCAAAGCCCCTAATTGGTGAAGCATGAGAGGCCCCTGCCTCCATGCTCCGGTTCAGTCATACTGCAAGGCGGCCCTAACGGTAGGGCGCGTCCAGCTCCAGGTTCTTCGCGATCAGGCGTTCCCACCGGTCGCCATTCGCTAACAGGCGATCCTTGTCGTAGAAAAGTTCTTCACGCGTCTCGGTCGCAAATTCAAAGTTCGGCCCTTCGACAATCGCGTCCACCGGGCAGGCCTCCTGGCAGAAGCCGCAATAGATGCACTTCACCATGTCGATATCATAACGCGTCGTCCGGCGAGCGCCGTCCTCGCGCGGTTCGGCCTCGATCGTGATCGCCTGCGCCGGGCAGACCGCCTCGCAAAGCTTGCAGGCGATGCAGCGCTCTTCGCCGCTCGGATAGCGGCGCAGTGCGTGCTCGCCGCGGAACCGGGGGCTCAGCGGGTTCTTCTCGAACGGATAGTTCACGGTCGCCTTGCGGCGGAACATTTCCCGCAGTGCCGACCAGAAGGCCCCGATGAAATCGGTCAGCAGCGCGCCGCGAATGGTCTGCGCAATGCTCATGATTGTACTCCGGTATAAACGACATAGCCCGCCACGATCAGAACGGCTGCAAGCGACGTCGGCAGGAAGATTTTCCAGCCCAGGCGCATCAGCTGGTCATAGCGGTAACGGGGCACGATGGCCTTCACCATGGCGAACATGAAGAAGAAAAAGAGGATCTTGACCATGAACCAGAACAGGCCCGACAGGCTGAGTAGCAGCGGCGGCCAGTCCTGCACGGCGTCTCCGAGGGCGAATGGCCCGTGCCAGCCGCCGAGAAAGAGGACAGTCATCATCGCGCACATCAGCACGATGTTGAGATACTCGCCCAGCATGAAGAGGAGATAGGGCGTCGAGCCATATTCCACCTGGTAACCGGCGACGAGTTCGGATTCCGCTTCGGGCAGGTCGAACGGTGGACGGTTTGTCTCTGCCAGCGCCGAGATGAAGAACATCACGAACATCGGGAACATCACGAAGATCAGCGGAAAGTATTGCAGGCTGAAGGCGTGCCAGTTCCAGAAACCACCGGCCTGGTTCTCGACAATGACGCTCAGGTTCATCGATCCGCTCAACAGGATAACGGTGACGATGATGAAGCCGATTGAAACTTCATACGACACCATCTGCGCCGCCGAGCGCAGCGCGCCCAGGAACGGGTATTTCGAGTTCGAAGCCCAGCCGCCCATGATGATGCCGTAGACACCGAGTGAGCTGATGGCGAAAAGGTACAGCACGCCGACATTCAGGTTCGACACGACCCAGCTGGTTCCCGACACCGTTCCCGGCGCGACAGGAATAGCCGCCCACGCCACGAAAGAGAGCGTACAGGTCAGGATCGGCGCGAGGATGAACACCGTCTTGTTCGCGCCCGCCGGTATGACGATTTCCTTGAGCAGGAATTTGCCGAAGTCGGCAAATGACTGGAGCAGGCCAAACGGACCGACGACGTTAGGGCCTTTCCGCATCATGACAGCCGCCCATATCTTCCGGTCCAGCAAGAGCAGGAAAGCAATCGACAACAACAGGACGAGGGTGAAAAGGCCAACCTGGCCAAGCACCATCCAGAAGCCGGTAAAGTCGCCGAAAGACTCGATGAGATTGCTCATGCCGCCGCCCTACTCCGCTGCTACCGGAGTGTCTAGAGCCGTGCTGAGCGCTGAGCACTCCGCCATGGTCTTGGACGCCCGCGCGATGGGATTGGTCAGGTAGAAATCATCTATCACTGCGGCAAAAGCGTCCGCCTTGATCGTGCCGCCAACACCGCTGACGTCAGCCTGGAGCGCACTGACGCCGCCTGCCCCCGGCGCAAAGCCATGTCCGGAAAACACGGTGCTTTCGCCCTTGGCGCCGCGCAGGACCGCCCGCAATGCGTCGGCCGTGTCGTAGGGTAGCGTCTTACCCATGACATGCGACAGCGCGCGGAAAATGGCCCAGCCTTCGCGAGCCTCGCCCTTGGGCTGGACGACGCGTGTCGTCATCTGGACGCGCCCTTCCGTGTTCACAAAGGTGGCGTCCATCTCGGTATAGGTCGCGCACGGCAGGATGATGTCTGCACGGGCCGCGCCCGCGTCACCATGCGACCCGACATAGATCACTGTCGCGTTGCCAAGTCCGGACAAGTCCTCTTCGTCTGCGCCGAGCAGGACAACCGTGTCCATCCCGCCGCCGAGAATGGCACCCGTCGCCTTGCCATTGTCGCCCGGCACGAAACCGACATCGAGCGCGCCGACACGGCCGGCTGCATTGTGCAGGACGCCAAACCCGGCCCAGCCATCAGCGACAGCGCCGACATCCTGCGCCAGTTTCAGGGCCGCACTCAGGATCGCCTGGCCGTCGGCCCGGCACAGTGCGCCCTCACCGACCACGACCATCGGCCGCTTTGCGTCCTTGAGAACCTTGTAGAAGTCGCTGCCAGCCACATTGGCCAGCGCATCGCCACCGGCGCCAAGGTGGTCATACTCATAGGTCAGGTCAGCCGCATCGCCGATCATCCCGACCTTCAGGTCGCCCCACAGCCAGGATTTGCGGATGCGGGCATTCCAGACCGCCGCTTCGACGCGCGGGTTAGTGCCGATCAGTAGCAGCGCATCGGCCTCTTCGACGCCCATCAGCGTCGGGTTGAGGATGTAGCGCTCGCGCACGCCATCAGCGCCATAATCGGCACCAGCAGGGCGGCAGTCCGTATTCTGGACGCCGAGAGCGCGGAACAGGTCGAGCGCGGCCTTGGCCTGCTCCACTTCGATCAGGTCACCGGCGACAACGCCGATCTTGTCGGCAGGTGCCGACAGCGCCGTCTGCGCGGCAGCAAATGCCTCACCCCAGGTCGTCGGCACGAGCTTGCCGTTGACGCGCATGTAAGGTTTGTCGAGGCGCTGGCGGGCGAGCCCGTCCCAGACGAAGCGGGACTTGTCGGAAATCCACTCCTCGTTCACTTCCTCATTGGTTTCCGGCAGGATCCGCATCACGCCATCGCCCTTGGCGTCGACGCGGATCGCCGCGCCCATCGCATCCATGACATCGATCGAGGACATTTTGCGCAGCTCCCAGGGGCGCGCATTGAAGGCGTAAGGCTTGGAGGTCAGCGCGCCGACCGGGCAGAGGTCGATGACATTGCCGGACAGTTCCGACGTCAGTGATTTTTCCAGGTAGGTGGTGATCTCGGCATTCTCGCCGCGCGAAATCATGCCGATTTCCTCGACACCGGCGACTTCAGCGGCAAACCGGATACAGCGCGTGCACTGGATGCAGCGGGTCATGATCGTCTTGACCAGCGGCCCCATGTTCTTGTCTTCGACGGCGCGCTTGTTTTCGTCATAGCGGCTGCCGCCCCGGCCATAGGCCATGGCCTGGTCCTGCAGGTCGCATTCACCGCCCTGGTCGCAGATCGGGCAATCGAGCGGGTGGTTGATCAGCAGGAATTCCATCACGCCGTTGCGGGCCTTCTGGACATAGTCACCCTTGGTACGCACGTTCGGCGCCGAGCCATCCCGGTTCGGACGCATGTCGCCGACGGTTTGGGCGCACGACGCGATAGGCTTCGGCGCGCCTTCCCACTCGACGAGGCACATGCGGCAATTGCCGGCGACAGAGAGGCGCTCATGGTAACAGAAGCGCGGAATCTCGGCGCCCGCTTCCTCACACGCCTGCATCAGCGTGTAGTGCTTCGGCACCTCGATGTCCTGGCCATCGATATTGAGCTTGAACGTGTCGGTCATGTCTTCCCTACTCCGCCGCGATCACAGCGCCCTGCACCATGGCGCGGGGCAGACGGTATTCGTTGATGCGGGCTTCGATTTCTGGCCGGAAATGGCGGATCAGGCCCTGGATCGGCCAGGCCGCCGCATCGCCGAGCGCACAGATCGTGTGGCCTTCGACCTGCTTGGTCACGTCCAGCAGCGTATCGATCTCGTCATGTTCGGCTTCGCCTTTGACCATGCGTTCCATCACGCGCCACATCCAGCCGGTGCCTTCGCGGCACGGCGTGCACTGGCCGCAGGATTCGTGCTTGTAGAAGTAAGCGAGGCGCGCGATCGCCTTGATCAGGTCGGTGTCTTTGTCCATCACGATGACGGCCGCCGTGCCGAGGCCCGATTTCAGGTCGCGCAGCGTGTCGAAATCCATATAGGCGTCCATGATCTGGTCGGCCGGCACCATCGGCACGGATGACCCGCCCGGGATCACGGCTTTCAGGTTGTCCCAGCCGCCGCGAATACCGCCGCAATGCGTATCGATCAGGTCGCGGAACGAGATCGACATCTCTTCTTCCACATTGCATGGCTTGTTCACGTGGCCGGAAATGCAGAACAGCTTGGTGCCCGCATTGTTCGGACGCCCGAAGCCGGCGAACCATTCCGCGCCGCGCCGCAGGATCGTCGGTGCAACCGCTATCGACTCGACATTGTTCACGGTCGTCGGGCAGCCATACAGGCCCGCATTGGCCGGGAATGGCGGCTTCATGCGCGGCTGGCCCTTCTTGCCTTCAAGGCTTTCGAGCAGCGCGGTTTCCTCGCCGCAGATATATGCGCCGGCGCCGTGATGGACGTAGATGTCGAAATCCCATCCGTTCACATTGTTCTGGCCGATCAGTTTGGCCTCATAGGCCTCCTTGATCGCCGCTTCCATTGCGTGACGCTCGGCAATGTATTCGCCGCGCAGGTAGACATAACACTTGTGCGCCAGCATCGCGCGGCTCGCCACCATGCAGCCCTCGATCAGCAGGTGCGGATCGTGACGCATGATCTCACGGTCCTTGCAGGTGCCGGGCTCGGACTCGTCCGCATTCACGACGAGATAGTGAGGACGCTCGCGCACCTCCTTCGGCATGAAGGTCCATTTCAGGCCTGTCGGGAAACCGGCGCCGCCACGACCGCGCAGGCCGCTGGCCTTGATCTGGTCGCAGATCCAGTCGGGCCCGAGCGCCAGCATTTCGCGCGTCAGGTGCCAGGCACCGCGCTTTTGCGCAGCTTCCAGGCCTGGCGAGTGCAGTCCGTAGAGATTGGTGAAGATGCGGTCCTTGTCCTGCAACATGTCCTAGTCCTCATCACTCTTTTTGGCGGGCGGCCCGTCGCGCTTCGGCAGCAGGGTCGTCTTGGTTCCCGGCGTCGCTTCAGGCGTTTCGCGCTTGGTATTTGTTGGTGCATATTCCTTTGGCAGGCCCTTGGCGTCCGTATTGGAATCCTCGGCCGGAACCGGCAAGTTCGGCAGTGTCGAAATCTTGTTGCGCGTGCCGTCGAACAGGTGCGGCTCGGTCAGCACGGTCGTGCCGCCTTCCGGACCGCTGTTCACCCGGTCGATCTGCGGTCCGGGTTGCACTTCGGCGCCATTCTTCAGCTTGGAAATGATATTGGTGAAGCTGTCAGCCGACAGGTCCTCGAAATAGTCGTCATTGATCTGCGCCATCGGCGCGTTCACGCAGGCACCAAGGCACTCGACCTCTTCCCAGGACAGGCGCTTGTCGTCGGTGACAAACATGGCCGGGCCAATTTCCTTCTTGCAGACTTCCTTTAGAGACTCCGCGCCGCGCAGCATGCAGGGTGTCGTGCCGCACAGCTGGATGTGAAATTTGCCCACAGGCTGCATCCGGAACATCGTGTAGAAGGTCGCCACTTCGTAGACTCGGATATATGGCATCTCCAGACGGTCGGCGACTTCGCGCATGGCCGGCTCGGACAACCAGCCATTATTGTCCTTCTGGGCCAGCCACAGCATCGGGATCACGGCTGAGCGCTGCCGGTCCGCCGGATACTTGGCCCGCCAGAACGCAATCTTGTCCTCAGTCTCGGGCTTGAAGGCGAACGTGTCGCCGCCTGCCTCGATATCAAACCGGCGCAATGCCATCTAAACGTCCTCCGCGGAGGGCAGCACAACGCGGCCTGCCTCATCCAGTGTCCAAAACGGGTTGAATGCGATTTCCCAGGCATTGCCCTCGGGATCCGCGAAATATCCGGAATAGCCGCCCCAGAAGGCCTTGTGCGGCGCCGTCGTAATTGTAACGCCAGCGGCCTTGAGCCGGGCGAACATATCGTCGACTTCTTCCATCGACCGCGCATTGTAGGCCAGCGCGACGCCCTTGAAATCGCCGGCGCGATTGTGCGGCAGGCCGGCATCCTTGGCGAGCTTGTCTTCTTCCCAAAGCCCGAGCAGGAATCCGCCCATGTCGAACAGGGTCATCCCCTCGGGGCCGACATTCCTGAACCCGATAACGTCTTCATAGAACGCCGTCAGGGCCGCGCGGTCCTGCACGCCCAGTGTCATGATCGAAAGACGATGCTCCGGGAAGACAGCCATTAATCAGCTTCCCCGCGCAAAATCAACGCGGGCGATCTTGCCGTTACGGAGCGTATAGATGGCCGCCACTTCGAAATTGTCGCCGCCCGGTGCGCGCTCGACACGCTCATGAACCATCACGATCGAGCCGAGGTCGATCTGGTTGACAACGTCTGCCCGGTTTTCCGGAAATTCGGCAAACAGGTCCAGATGGCGCGCGCGAATGGCTCCGTGGCCCGCCTGGTTCACGGCGCCATTGAGGCCCGCCAGCTCGGCGTCCTCGGTATAGAATGCCATGAAGGCCTCAATGTCCTGCGCATTGTAGGCATCGAGCTGTCGCTGGACGAGATCGGTCGATGCGCTCAACGGTCAACCTCCCCGAACACGATATCGAGTGAGCCAAGGATGGCCGAGACGTCAGCCAGCATGTGGCCCTTCGACAGATGGTCCATGGCCTGCAAGTGCGGGAAACCCGGCGCGCGAATCTTGGCGCGGTAGGGCTTGTTGGTGCCATCTGAGATCAGGTAGACGCCGAACTCGCCTTTTGGCGCTTCAATCGGCGCGTAGCATTCGCCCGCCGGCACGTGAAAGCCTTCCGTGTAGAGCTTGAAATGGTGGATAAGGGCTTCCATCGAATTCTTCATCTCGGCACGCCGCGGCGGCGCCAGCTTCGAATGCTTCGGCAGGACAGGTCCGGGACCCTCCTTCGCCAATAGTTCGATACATTGCTGGATGATCTTGGTGGATTCCTTCATCTCCTCCATCCGGCAGACATAGCGATCATAATTGTCGCCGTTCTTGCCGACCGGGATCTTGAAGTCGAGTTCGTCATAGCACTCATAGGGCTGCGATCGGCGCAGGTCCCACACAAGGCCCGAGCCCCGGACCATCACGCCGGTAAAGCCCCAGTCCATGATCGTCTTCACGTCCACAACGCCGATATCGGCATTGCGCTGCTTGAAGATGCGGTTCTCGGTAATCAGCGATTCCAGCCGGTTCATCGCGACCGGGAAGTGTAGGCACCATTCGGCAATATCGTCGATCAGGGATTGCGGCAGGTCCTGGTGCACGCCGCCCGGACGGAAATACGCCGCGTGCATGCGGCTGCCCGAAGCGCGTTCATAGAACACGCAAAGCTTTTCGCGCTCTTCGAAGCCCCATGTGATCGGCGTCAGGGCGCCGACATCCATCGCCTGCGTCGTCACATTGAGGATGTGCGACATGATCCGGCCAATCTCGGAGAACATGACGCGGATCAGGCTCGCGCGGCGCGGCACCTTGATACCCATCAGCTTCTCGATGGACAGGCACCAGGCATGTTCCTGGTTCATCGGCGAGCAATAATCGAGCCGGTCAAAATACGGCAGGCCTTGCAGGAATGTCTTGTATTCAAGCAGTTTTTCGGTGCCGCGATGCAGCAGGCCGATATGGCTGTCGATCCGGGTGACGACTTCGCCATCAAGATCCATGATCATGCGCAACACGCCGTGCGCGGCCGGGTGCTGCGGCCCGAAATTCAGGGTGAACTTGCGCTCGTCATCGATGGATGTGTGGATCGTGTCGGCCATTATTCAGGTGCCTCCTCGGAGACGGCTTTCTCGTCGCCGGGAATCTCGGCTGTCATGCCTTCCCACGGCGAGAGGAAATCGAAGTTCCGGTATTCCTGCGTCAGCTGGACCGGTTCATAGATCACGCGTTTTTCAAGATCGTCGTAGCGAACCTCGTAATGGCCCGTCAGCGGGAAGTCCTTGCGCAGCGGATAGCCCTCGAACCCGTAATCGGTGAGAATGCGGCGCAGGTCCGGGTGATCCGCGAACTGGATCCCGTACATGTCGAAGGCTTCGCGCTCGAACCAGTTCGCCGCAGGCCAAAGCACCGTGGCGCTCGGCACCGGCGTTTCCTCATCGGTGCGTATGCGCACCCGGATACGGTGGTTCATGCGCATCGACAGAAGGTGGTAAACGACTTCGAACCGGTCCGACCGTTCCGGATAGTCGACCCCGCAAATGTCGATCAGCGTTTCGAAATTGCATTGCTGGTCATCGCGCAAGAAACGCAGCAGATGCAGAATATGGTCGCGCTCAGCGAGCAGCGTCAGCTCGCCGACAGCGATCTGCGACGCACGCACAGCATCGCCCTGAGTCGCCTCGATATGGGCGGCGAGATCCTCCAGCGCTTCGATATTCATCTTGGTTCCCCTAGCGCTCGATCGAGCCTTCGCGGCGGATTTTCTTCTGCAGCTGCAGGAAGCCATAGACCAGCGCTTCAGCTGTTGGCGGGCACCCGGGAATGTAAATATCCACCGGCACAATCCGGTCACATCCGCGCACAACCGAATAACTATAGTGGTAATAGCCACCACCATTGGCGCAGCTGCCCATGGAGATCACGTAGCGCGGCTCTGGCATCTGGTCATAGACCTTGCGCAGGGCTGGCGCCATCTTGTTGGTCAGCGTACCGGCAACGATCATCACATCCGACTGGCGCGGCGAACCGCGCGGCGCCATGCCGAAACGCTCAAGGTCATAGCGCGGGTTGCCGGCATGCATCATCTCGACCGCACAGCACGCCAGGCCGAACGTCATCCACATCAGCGAGCCGGTGCGCGCCCAGGCGATCAGGTCATCTGCGCCCGCCGTGAAATAGCCCTTGTCGGCCAGTGCGTCTGACAGGCCGTTGTAGAACGGGTCGTCGTCGCGAGGCACAAAGCCCCCTTCAACCCCTGCCCGGGCACCGCCGAGCGCGTATTTTTTGAAACCGTCGTCTGCCATCATTCCCACTCCAGCGCACCGCGGCGCCACTCATAGACGAACCCGATGGTCAGCACGCCCAGGAAGACGACCATTGACCAGAATCCGACCAGGCCGATCGTGCCCAGCGTGATCGCCCAGGGGAACAGGAACGCCACTTCAAGATCGAAGATGATGAACAGGATGGCGACGAGATAGAATCGCACGTCGAATTTCATCCGCGCGTCGTCGAACGCGTTGAATCCACACTCGTAGGCCGAATTCTTCTCAGGATCAGGGTTTGACGGTGCCAGCAGCGCCGAACCTGCAATGAACAGGCCCGAAATCGCCGCGCCTATCACCAGGAATATGATCACCGGAAAATAATCCAGCGCGAGCCGTTCTATCTCGGTCATGTTCAGTGTCTCCTGACCTAGTCTGGCGCCGGATTAGGACGGTTTTGTCTGTCACGCAACAGACGGGCACATTATATCTCGGGCCCTGACTCTAACGCCTTCAATACCTTAATTCACGTGCCAGCAGCTGCGGCGGTGCGTCACGCACAGGCACTGTACCACGGCTGAAACCAATTATTGCGCGCAACGCAGAACGAGGAAGCCCAAAGGCCCTTCGAAATTCGCCGCAAACGGCAATCCCGGCTCAGATCGCGGCCAATGCCTTGCGCGCCTTGGCACTGATTCCCTTCCAGTCTTCGGCAGCAATGTCGGCACCCGTCGCAATCCACGAGCCTCCGGCCGCGAAAACATTGGGAAGGGCGAGATATTTGCCGACATCCGCCTCCGTAATGCCGCCTGTCGGCATGAAGCGCAGGTGCGGCAGCGGAGCGCCAAGCGCCTTGAGCGCGCCGACCCCGCCGGCAATCGAGGCCGGAAACAGCTTCAATAGGTCAAACCCGTCTTCATGCCGGGCCATGGCCTCGCTGGCTGTCGCGACGCCGGGGATCATCAGCCGGCGGTGGCCACCCAGTCCGGCGAGCAGTTTTGGCGACATGCCCGGTGCCACGAGGAAGTCCGCGCCAGCAGCCAATGCGTTCTCGACATCGGATTCCGTCAACACGGTGCCCGCCCCGACCTTCAGGCCGGGTTCGGCGGATTTCATCTCTTCGATAACCGCCAGCCCCGAAGGTGTCCGCAGCGTGACTTCGGCAATCGTCAGGCCGCCATCAACAAGCGCCCGCGCAAGGGGTGCTGCGACTTCAATGCGGTCAACGACCAGAACAGGCACAATCGGCGCCTTGTTCGCGGCTTCCACGAGTGATCTCAGGGGGAACGTCATTACTTTGTCTCCTGTTCATGGAAGGCCGCAGCCCCGATTAATGGCGCTTCCGGATCGCGCATCAGGCTCACAGGACAGTTGCGCAAGTATTGGCAGAGCGGCCCACGCTCGACAAACCTTTCGTATGCTTCGGGGGTTTTCAGAAAGTCAGCAATGCGATCGGTAACGCCGCCAGCAAGAACCACACCGCCAAGCGCCCCGTTCGCCAGCACGAGATCGCCCACGGCGCTCATCACGGTATTCGCCCGCAACTGGATGAGCGAAAGGAACATCGCATCTCCCGCGTCGGCCAGGCGGCGCATCTCCTGTGGGCTGATCTCCTGGTAAGTCCGTCCGTAAATCTCGCAGAAGGCTTCATGCACCGCATTGAGGCCGCTACCGGACGCGACAAGCTCATTGGAGACATAGCCATACCGCGCGAGCAGGATCCGTGCGAGCTCCAGTTCGGTTTTGTCACGTGGCGAGAACGCAACATGCCCGCCCTCACCGGTCAGGACATGCCAGGTAGACGCGTCGCTTCCGAGTAGGGTTGCAACGCCGAAACCTGTTCCAGGCCCGGCGACGAGCACAGGAGCCCCCTCCACTGGCGTTCCGTCCACAATGGTCTCGAACGTGGCGGAATCATATTCGGGCACGGCGCGGGCCATGGCAGCAAAATCATTGAGGAGATTCACAGCCCCGATGCCGAACCGGTCGGATACATGCCGCGCCGACACGCGCCAGCGGCGATTGGTCAGCAAGACCTCGCCGTCCCGAACAGGGCCGGCGAGCGCAAAACAGGCACGGTCGGGCTTCAGGCCGGTCGTCGCGAGATAGGACGCAAGTGCATCCTCGAATGACCCGAAATCGTCGCCTTCCAGCTTCTCGAAATGATCAATGACAAACCGGCCGTTTGACCGGCGCGCCATCGCGAAGCGGACATTGGTTCCGCCAACGTCGCCGACCAGCAACGCGTTCATCATCATTCAGGTCTCCCCACCAAGGAACGCAAACTGGCTCGCGCCGGACTCTGCCGTGCCGGCCATTTGCCGGAAATAGGAGAACATTTCCCGGCCGAGACCAGCCGACGATTCATTTGGCCGGAACGGGGCTGGCTCACGCGATGCAAATATCTCGCTGTCCACCTTGATATCGAGTGTCCCTTTTTCGGAGTCGAAGGCAATCAGGTCACCGTCGCGCACCCGTGCCAGGGGGCCGCCGCGCGCCGCTTCCGGACTCATATGGATGGCCGAAGGAATCTTGCCGCTCGCACCGGACATGCGGCCATCGGTGACCAGTGCGATTTTGAATCCCCGATCCTGAAGGATGCCGAGCACAGGCGTCAGCCCGTGCAGTTCCGGCATGCCATTGGCTGCCGGCCCCTGGAACCGGACCACGGCGACAAAATCGCGATCGAGTTTTCCGGCCTCGAACGCCGCTTTCAGCGCGCCTTGCGTCTCAAACACGATCGCGGGCGCTTCGAGCACGCGATTGGCAGGCTTCACCGCAGAGACCTTGCTGACGCCCCGGCCCAGCGGACCGCTCATCAGGCGCAGGCCGCCATCCTCTGAAAACGGATCGGATGCCGGCCGCAGGATGTCGAGGTCACCGCTCTTTTCCGGCGCAGCGCGCCAGGCGACCTTCCCGCCATCGAGGAAAGGCTCGCGGTCATAGCCCGAGATGGAGCCTGCCACTCCTTGCGCATCCCCATCCATCAGCCCGGCGCCCAGCAATTGGCGGACAAGGAAACCCATCCCGCCGGCTGCATGAAAATGGTTCACGTCCGAAGGCCCGTTCGGGTAGATGCGCGCCAGCAAGGGCGTCACCGCACTGATGTCGGCGAAATCCTCCAGCGTGACCTGGATGCCTGCCGCTGCGGCCATGGCCGGAATATGCAGCGCATGATTGGTCGACCCGCCGGTCGCCATCAGGCCGACAATCCCGTTTACGACAGACCGTTCGTCAATCAGTTCCCCCATGGGCCGGTAGTCGTCGCCCTGCGCGGTCATGGCAGCGGCACGGTGAGTGGCCGCCCGCGTCAGCGCCTCGCGCAGCGGTGTGCCGGGATTGGTGAAGGCCGCGCCTGGCAGGTGCAGGCCCATGACTTCCATCAGCATCTGGTTGGAATTGGCCGTGCCGTAGAACGTACAGGTTCCCTGCGTGTGATAACTCTCGGCTTCCGCGCGGAGCAATTCCTCGCGGTCCACCTTGCCCTCGGCAAACAGCTGGCGAATGCGAACCTTCTCCGGATTGGGAAGACCGGACGGCATCGGCCCTGCAGGCACGAAGACCGATGGCAGCCAGCCAAAGCGGAGCGCTGCAATCACGAGGCCCGGAATGATCTTGTCGCATACACCCAGATGCAAGGCCGCGTCGAAAACGTCATGGCTCAGCCCGATCGCCGAGGCCATTGCGATCACATCGCGCGAAAACAGCGAGAGCTCCATGCCCTCCTGGCCCTGCGTGACGCCATCGCACATGGCCGGCACCCCACCTGCCACCTGCGCAATCGCGCCTGCGTCGCGCGCCGCCTTGCGGATGATATCGGGATAGTGCTCGAACGGCGCATGCGCCGACAGCATGTCATTATAGGACGTGATAATCCCGATATTGGGCCAGCCGCCGCCGAGAAGCTCGGCCTTCTCCATAACAGCACAGCCGGCTGACGCGTGGGCCAGGTTGCCCTCGGTCATCTTCATCCGCGCAAACCCGCCCGGACGACGCGCCCGGATCATTTCCAGATAGTCGGCGCGCGTGTCCTTCGACCGAAGTCGAATGCGGTCTGTTACTGAGGTGATGGCAGGATGCATGTGTGTCATCATGGGGCCCATATGATTGTGAGACGGGGACCGAGGCCATCAACGGCAAAGCGGATGGGGCAATCATCGGGTTGCGATTTGAGGGCCGCGTTCAATACATCGCGCTTCTCGTCGCCAAAAATCAGGAGGATGGCCGCATCTGCGTCGATGATCGCCGGCCCTGTCAGCGTGAGCCGTTCCGTCACGTCTCCTGCGACTGGACAGCCGGTCGCATCGATCGCGGCAACAACCTCTCCGGGCTGGGCGTGCATGGCACCCTGCAGGCCACCAGCATGTGGAAACCAGCTTGCTGTATGGCCGTCATTGCCCATACCCAAAAGGATCAGGTCAATCGGGTCGCAATGCGGGCCATAGGCGAGGTTGCGGTCTGCGACCGCCGCCGCCGCAGTCAGCGCCGCGGTCTTCATCGGCACAAACCCGGCAGCCCCAGCCTGGCCGGTCAGCAAATGCCGGCGAACCAGCTGCTCGTTCGATCCTGGATCGACCGGGCTGACCCACCGCTCGTCGACAAGACCGACGCTCACCCGGCTCCACGCCATCTCCGTCTGCGCAAGTCGGTCAAACACGGGCGCGGGGGTCGATCCTCCCGACACCATGAAACTGGCTTTTCCGGACTCCTCGATCGCAGCCGACAAGACGCCCGCAATCATGCGCGCAGCAAAGTCGGCCGCCTCGTCTCGGCTCGAATGCGCCAGGAATTCGTGCTTCATATCCTATGTCCCTTCGAACCACGCGCGCCCGTCGCGGTCCATCATCATCGCAGCAGCGAGCGGTCCATTGCTGCCGGCAGCGTAGAGATCGGGTGCATCGCCGTCACGATCCCAGGCGTCGATCAAGCCGTCGACCCATGTCCAGGCAGCTTCCACCTCATCGCGGCGCATGAACAGGGACAAATTGCCCCGCACCACATCCATCAGCAAACGTTCGTAGGCATCCGGATAGCGCACGGTGAAGCTTTCGGCATAAGAGAGGTTCAACGGAAGGGATTTCACGCGCAGGCCGCCGGGACCGGGTTCCTTGATCTGCACATAGAGGCGCACGCCTTCGTCCGGCTGGAGCCGGATGACCAGCCGGTTCACGGCGTCATTGCCTTCACCGAACAGTGAATGCGGGGTCGGCTTGAACTGGATCACGATATCGGAATGACGATAGGGCAAGCGCTTGCCCGTGCGCAGGTAGAACGGCACGCCGGCCCAGCGCCAATTGTCGATGGATGCCTTGATCGCAACGAAGGTTTCGGTCTTGCTTTCGGCGCCATGGCTCAACTCGTCGACATAACCCTTCACCGGTTCGTCACCGCGCACGCCCGCCTTGTACTGGCCCCGTACGGTGACCCGCTTGGCCGCCTCGCCCGTGATCGGTACCAGGGCATTCAGCACCTTGATCTTTTCCGTCCGGATATCGTCGTCGTCGAGATGGTTTGGCGGCTCCATCGCCGTCAGGCAGAGTAGCTGGAGCATATGGTTCTGGACCATGTCGCGCAGCGCGCCGGACTTGTCATAATAATCCGCCCGGCCCTCGAGCCCGAGGTCCTCGGCCACCGTGATCTGGACATGGTCGACATAGTTGCGAGACCAGAGCGGTTCAAACAGCATGTTGGCAAATCTCAGGACCATCAGGTTCTGGACCGTCTCCTTGCCGAGATAATGGTCGATCCGGAAGACCTGGCGCTCTGCAAACACGGCGCCGACCCCGTCATTGATTTCGCGGGCGGACTCAAGGTCGGTGCCGATCGGCTTTTCGAGCACGACCCTTGCCTGCGCGGTCGCCAGGCCCGCCCGTCCCAGCGCCTCGGAGATGCCGACATAGAGACGCGGCGACGTTGCCAGATAGAAAACGCACGCCCGCTCGGCCTGATCAGACATTTTCGATTTGAGGGTCGGCCAGTCAGCATCCGGGTCGGTGGCATCGATCGCGACGTACTCGACGAGCTTTTCGAACCCTTTCCATACCCTGGCATCCCAGTTCTCGCCGGACGCTGTTTCGCAGGCCTCACGGGCCATGTCGCGATACGCCCTGGTGGACAGCTCCGAACGGGCCGTGGCAATAATCCGGCTTGTCTCCGGGATCTGGCCATCCAGCCAGCGGTGATAGAGCGCCGGCAACAGCTTGCGCCGGGAAAGATCGCCAGTGCCGCCGAATATCACGATATCGAACGGATCAACCGGTATGAATTTGGCCATCATGGACGCTCCCCGCGCAGTCGAATTCTCGCATGCCGCAACAATGCGATTCTGAGTATCCTATTTTGGCAAAGCTGCCAAAGACAGTCATGTTAGCGCTCTCATGCGTCCGTGTCACGCACTCCTTTGAGTATGCGATACGAAGATCCTGCTCGGCCCCCGGGATCGATCCGGTCATGGCCGCCAGCGGCCCGCTCAAAATCGACCAATCCAGACCGAATAGTCCGGCACGTCGCCCAGACAGTCTCCCCCCCATCCGGACTCGGCCAATACGGTTGCGCCTGACGGCATACAATCCGGGCGCGACCGGGATGATGCCCCCAGATTAAACACGCAAAGCACCTTTTCGTCGCCCCGCGCGCGCCAAAATACAAGAAGCGGCGCATCCACCTCTTCGAAGATTATGTCACCCAGGGTCAGGGCGGGCGACAATCGCCGCGCGTTCAGCAGGGCCCGCGTAAAATTCAGGACCGATCCCGGGCCGGTTTCCTGCCTGTCGACCGCCGCGTCTGCATGCCCCTGGCCCAGTGGCAGCCACGGGGTGCCTGCCGTAAATCCCGCCATCGGCGCGTCATGGACCCACGGCATTGGCGTGCGGGCCCCGTCACGACCCAATGTGCGGGGCCAATTCGCGATCGCCTCCGGATCCTGCAAGTGCTCGAACGGAACCTCGGCCTGAGGCAAGCCCAGCTCTTCTCCCTGATAGAGGATAGGATTGCCGCGGAGGCTGAGGAGTAGCGCATTGGTCAGTTTTGCAAACCGGGCCCGGTCGGGTCCGTCATACCAGCGGCTGACGCAACGCGGCGCGTCATGGTTCGAAAAGGCCCATGACGGCCACCCCTCGTCAAACGGGCCCATCCAGTTCGACTGCGCGCGCTTGACCCGTCCCGGAGTCAATGTGGAGGCATAGAGAAAGTCAAAGTTGTAGGCCGAGCTCAATCGACGCTCGCCAGTCGTGAAGGCTTTCATCTCGGCCAACGGGTCGGCTCCTGCGACTTCCGCCACGGTAAACACCGCGCCGAATTCATCGGTCAGCGCGCGCACGCGCTCCAGAAACATGGGGATATTCGGGTGCGATTGGTTGTGCACATGGTGCTGGAAGTCATGCGGCCGCGTGATTGTGCGATCACCGACATCCCAGGCAGGATTGTCACGAAAGGCCGGATCGAACATCGAAAAATTGATGGCGTCGAGCCTGAATCCGTCAACGCCGCGCTCAAGCCAGAACCGCGCCGCCGCAAGCAGGGCGTCCTGCACCTCGCGATTGTGCAGGTTCAATTGCGGCTGGCTCGCCAGGAAATTGTGCATGTAATACTGCTGCCGCCGCGCATCCCATGTCCATGCTGCGCCGCCGAATACGGCCTGCCAATTATTGGGCGGCGTCCCGTCCGGCTTTGCATCCCGCCACACATACCAGTCGGCTTTCGCATTCGTCCTGTCCGCGCGGCTCTCGCTGAACCAGTCATGCGCATCAGATGTATGAGACATCACCTGGTCGATGATGACGCGCAGCCCATCGACGTGCGCTGCCGTTATCAGTCGGTCGAAATCATCAAGCGTGCCGAAAATCGGATCGACGTCGCAATAGTCCGACACGTCATAGCCGAAATCTTTCATCGGCGACGTGAAGAATGGCGATATCCAGACTCCCGCCACGCCGAGTGATGCGATGTATCCGAGCTTCTCGGTTATTCCTGGTAAATCGCCAATCCCGTCGCCATTCGTATCGAGGTAGCTCCTGGGATAGACTTGGTAGATCGCGGCGCCCCGCCACCAGGGACAAGGCGCGTCTTTGGACGGAGGCGTTTGGGCTTGCGTGGGGTCCGTCATATGCTGGATACCTCTTCCTGACGCGAGCCCCGCTGACAGTCCGGAAGCGTCGGGACGCGCTCATTCGCGCATTCAACGGCATTCCTCACGCGGGTCAACGCGGCTTGATGAGCGGCAAAATCGGCTTTGCCCTGCAGCGAAACCAACTTAGATGGTGTCATATGGAATTTGATGCCCGTACATTTCGCAACGCACTTGGCCTGTTTGTTACAGGCGTTACCGTTATTACCGCACGAAACGAGGACGGCGTGCCTTTCGGTGTGACCGCCAACAGCTTCAACTCGGTATCCATGGATCCGCCCTTGATTCTCTGGTCTCTGAGCCGGGCATCGCGCAACCTTGCAGCCTTTCAGGCAGCCCGGCACTTTTGTGTTCATATCCTGCGCGAGAACCAATCTGCCCTGTCCCGCAGGTTCGCCATGAGCGATGTCGACAAGTTTGAAGGGATGGAATTCGAACCGGGTGAAGGCGGCGTGCCCATTTTGTCCGGAAGCGCCGCGCGGCTGGAATGCCGAACTTACGCGCAGCATGATGGTGGCGACCACGTCATTTTTCTGGGTGAAGTCATTCGCATTGCCGCCGATCATGAGGCGCGCCCGCTATTATTTCATGGTGGGCGCTACGCCGTATTGTCTGATACTGTTGAAAGCTAGGACATGTTTCCGAGAGGCAGAGCCTCCGGAAGACAGCGGCAAAATTCCAGGCCCACCGTCCAGTCAGTCCGGAGGGGACCCAATTGAATCTGTTCGCGCGATTCATGCTCATCTTGTTTGCCGCCTTGCGCGGTCAACCCGCCCGCGACCCGCTCGAGCCGACCCGTATCGGTCTCCGCGTCTGGTTGACCGATCGCGCATTCGCACGAACTGTACCCCTGCATCGCATACGATCTTACACTGACCTTGCGACCATCAATTCCGTCATTCGGATTGGGCTCGGTCGCCTCATTCGCCAAAATGGCTGGATGCCCATCATTCAGGCGGAATCCATTCGTCACACCGGCGCTCTCCGATTCCCGCAAAAATTCGAAGTCGTCACGTCAATCGTCGGGTGGCAGGATAATTATGTCTGCTATGTCCATGAAGTATTCGCCGGCGAGGAACGGGTCGCTGTCAGCAGCATGCTGGCGCGCATCATCGGGCGCAAAGGCAGCGCCGTGGCGATCAGCAGCATCGCCGAGGATCTCGGCGCTCCCGAGCAGAGCCCGACCATCACCCCGCAATTTCAGGCGATGATTGCCGAATCTGAACTCGGTCGCGCGCGTTCTGTGGAAACGAGCCGCCCCGTCTGAACCCAGTTCAGGTGATTCCGCGAGCCGCCGGACTGTTCTGATGATCGGCGGCCGTAACGCAACGGCTCGGAGGGATCACGAGGAAGGCGCTGGTTCCACGGCCTTCCTGGCTGTCGAGTAGCACATCGCCGTCGTGCTGGCGTGCCAGCTTGCGACTGACTGACAAGCCGAGACCCACACCACGGCCATCCTTCAATTCGTTCGTGCGGGCACTCTGGAAGAACGGCTCGAATGCCTTGTCGAGATCTTCCTTGCGCATGCCCGACCCACGATCCCTGACCATTAACAGTACGCCTCGGCCGACAATCCGCGAAACCTTGACGGAGATCGGTGATGCGGCACCATGTTCAAAGGCATTGGTCACCAGGTTCTGGACAATCCGCTCCAGCGCCGTCCGGTCGTAGTAAACCTGAGGCAGTCCCGGCTCGATATTCACCTGCAGCGGCACGTCCGAATAGCCAGGTGAAGCGAGCCGCACGCGCCCAACAGCACTGTTGATGATCTCGGACAGCTCAACCACTTCCTCGTCTGCCGTCACGGTTTCGCGGTTAAGCTTCGAGAAGCTGATGATCTGATCGATGATTCCACCAAGATAGGACGCGTGTTTGCGTATCTGGTCGGCATAGCCCCGGAACTCGCGTTCATCGAACGGAATGTTCGAATCGCTGCCCATCAGGCCAGAGCACCCGACAATCACGTCGAGTGGCACTTTCAACTCGCGGCTCATCGAATTCAGGAACCGGGTCTTGGCGGCGTCGGCGGTCTCCGCCTCTTCCTTGGCGACCTCAATGTCCCGCTTGCTCTGTTCGAGATTGGTCACATCGGTGTGGAGAATAACATGCCCGCCATTCGGCACCCTCTCGACAGATTTCTGCCAGTACCTTTCGCCCGCCTTGGGCAGGCGACGCGACCCCGTCGTCAGATCGCTTTCGGTACCCGAGAAATATGTCTTGTGGAGATCGTTCTGGACCAGAACGTTCCCATTGGCGTCGAGATAGGCAAATGCCTGGCCGCTGGCATTCAGCGCGCCAATGAGGATTTCGTGTGACTCCGTCGCCAAAATCCGGGACTCGACGTTGGAAACGAAGGTCAAATATGTGCGTTTCATGCCAAAATAGACGGCAAACATGAAAACGAGGACCATAAGGGAAATCGTCATGCCCGAATTTGCCCCGGACAATACGGCATAAAGGAGCAACACAAACACTGCGGTCGCCGCGTATCGCAACGCGACCCTGGGGATAGCGGGCAACAGTGCGGACATGCCCGCGATCATCGGCAAAATCAGTAGGGCGCCGTATAGGACCGAACTGCGCGGGTCGGAATCGCCGATGAAGAACGGCAGCGACCCCCATGCGGCGCCGAACAGATAAGCGAGCCATTCGGACCGCCGCAGGTAGCGTCCACTGACGGCAGTTGGCCGGGAAAGGCTGCGCTTGAGCAGCGAATCGATGACCAGAACCGCAGCCAGCACCCAGTTCAGGAACAGCCAATAGCGCATTGACGTACTGGCAATGCTCTGCGTGATCATCATCGTGGTGGCGGTCGAATTCACAATCATCACGCCAGCCATGGTGGCGGTGTGACTCGCGAAGGCCAAATGCTGTTCGAGCAACACGACGCGCTGCACCGCAGTCGCGTTTGGATGCCTGCGCTGTAGCAGATACTTCAGAAACGAAATTTGAGACCCATTTGTCGGCATGAAGTTTTAATACCGCGATAAGATGAAAATGTGCCTTGTCACCAAGGACTAACTTTATGAGAGTGCCGATACTTTCGTTAACAATTAGGGTTCGTGGAACACAACTTGGCCACCGGGAACGAATACAGAATCGCGATCATCGGGGCCGGACCCGCAGGCCTCAGTGCGGCGCATTTTCTGCAGGAACGGGGAATCCGCGCTGTTATCTTTGAAGCTGAGGGCAGGATCGGCGGAAAGTCTTTTTCAATTCTTAATGGCGACAACATGAACGAAATGGGCACGTGCTATACGACGCGGTCCCACACGATGATCAAAGGCTGGATGAAGGCCAATGACATCACCTTGAAACGGCTCGGAGAAGCCCGCTTCGACGGCCAGTCCGTCTTTGAATACGTCAGGCAGGGGCCGGGTGCCCCGCTACCCCTGCAGGTCACGCGGTTCATCCGGAAGGCCGGCGCCCTGCGCAAGGCGATCCGCGCAAGGCCTGACGATCCGAAAGTCATGCAGGAAGCCTCTCTTTCGACAATCGAATGGGTTCGCGCTCTGAATATCCCCAAGATCGAACTGGCGATGCATCGCATCCAGACCACACAGGGATACGGTTATGTCGACGAGGCCACGATTGGCCAGACTGTCCAATGGTGCGACCTCCAATACCTCCTGTCTGGTGTGCTCAATGACCTGCATATGCCCGAACAGGGCTGGACCACGTTCTGGGAGCGATTCTCCAGGCCGCTTGACGTAAGACTCGACACGCCCGTGATCGGGATCGACCGATCCGGCCCGAAACCGGTGATCCACACGCGCGATGCCGAAGAAGTGTTCGACGCAATTGTCTCGACAATCCCGATGCAACTTTTCACGGCCATTGCCGATCCAAGTGCGCTCGAACAGCGTGTCGCCGACAGTATCGACTGGAAGAACTACACGACCACGCTGATCGCCTCGAACGACTGGTTCACCGGGCACCAGGTCATCGGGTACTCGCGGGCCTCGAAGGACAGTTCACTGCGCGGCGCGATCCTCGGTGGACGCGCGGAAGGTGAGAGTTCGGACCTGGGCGGGCGCCTGTACGTTACCGGCCAGTTCTCCGATGGCCTGGACTCGGGTGAATTGCGCGAAATTCTATTTGCCGACGCCGCGTTGCACGGGTTCACGATCACCAACGTCGTGCTCCAGAAAACCTGGCAATACTTCCCGCAATACAAGGCCGAGGCCGTCGCGTCCGGGCTGTTCGGCGATCTCCGGCGCGTTCAGGGGCACAACGATACCTGGTTCAGCGGCTCGACCTTTTCCCACGAACTCGTGTCCAGTGTGGTCTCGCGCAGCGAAACAGTGGTCCACGACATGTTGATCGCCCTGAAGCAGGAATCCCTGGCACGCGCCTGAGCTTGTCAGGCCAGCGCGGCAGGCCATACCTGTATTCTGGATAATTGACGCCTGGCAGGGGCAGTAAGACTCGAACTTACGACACCCAGTTTTGGAGCCTGATTTTACGGCAATGATTCCAAGGCGTTAACTTGCAAACCAAGGTGGAACAGGCGGTCAACCTGCAAACCGGAAATGACCCGTGAGAACCGGGTTCGCCTACCGGATTTCGGCTTCACCCGCCTGCCGCCCGGCGTGCACATTGCCGGACTGTCATATTTGGGAACCCGTCAAGGCTCAGAAGTGGAAACGGCCGGATTTGCCGGAGGCGCAAAAGGGCTGGGGCGCCTATTGGGGCGTCGCCTTTCTCATAGCCAGCATCCTTCTGTCGGCAGGCGGAATTGCAGCGGGCAAGCCCTTCATGGCGGCCATCGGCACCGGCCTTTCAGGGTTCGGCATCCTCGCCTTCATTATCTGCAGGATCCTGACCGAGATCCGGCGCACGGCTTTAGAGGCGGCCTTACGGGCCGGCGAAGTCACCACTGCAGAAGCGGCCGACGACCCGTATGAGGCCTTCATTGCGCGCGAGCAGGCCAATACAGAGCTGACGGAAACCGGCTGAGTCGCCCCGCTTTTTCGCCCGCAAGGGCCGCCCACCGCCACAAAATAACGTGAACCACAAGTCACGCTTTATGTTGACGCTCCGATATATGTGAACTATGGTTCACGCATGATCGAGGTGCGCCAGACAGAAAAATTCTCGGACTGGCTCGGCAAACTCCGGGACATCCGGGCGCGCGCCAAGGTCCTGACCCGTATCCGCCGGATGGAAGGCGGAAATTTCGGGGATGTCGCGCCGGTGGGTGAAGGCATCAGTGAAATGCGGATCCATTACGGGCCCGGTTAGCGGGTCTATTTCGTGCAGGACGGCGAACAGATCGTCATCCTGCTATGCGGCGGCGACAAGTCCACACAGGACAAGGACATCGCCAGCGCAAAGGACATGGCAAAGGAGCTTTGAAATGGCACTTAGAACGAAGAAATTCGACATTCAGGATCACCTGGCAAGCCCGGCAGACCGGGCCGCCTATCTTGCTGCCGCCTTCGAAGAGGGCGACGAGGCCTTTATCAAGCAGGCCCTCGGCGACATCGCCCGATCCATGGGAATGACAGAAGCCGCCAAACTGGCCGGCATCACGCGGGAAGGACTCTATAAGGCCCTCGGAAAAACCGGCGACCCCAAATTGTCCACGCTGCTCGGCATCGCACGCGCGCTTGACGTCCAGCTGACAGTCGAGCCGCGCGAGGCCACCGCCTGACGTCCAGACGGCCCAGGGCCCCTATTTTTCCTGCTTCTCCATGCGCACTTCCAGACGCGCCAGGCTGACGCGCAACTCGACGATCTGGTCACCCAGCTCGCGTTCGCGCTCGCGCTGGCCGGGATCCCGAAACGCTCGCCTGTCATGCTGACAAGCTCCACAGGTCGCGCCTGGACGGGGTTCGGCCTCCGGGCGAGCTTCGACGCCGCCAAGAAGCGGGCGGACATCACGGGCCTGCGCTGGCATGATTTCAGGGAAACGGCTGTCACACGTCTCGCCAAGACCGAGCTCACACAGCGCGACATCTCCCGGATCATCGGCTGGTCGGAAGACCGGATCGAGCGGATTCTGGAACGCTATGTGTCCGCAGATGCAGCCGCTTTGGACAGGCTCGCAAGAATGTCCGGGAAAGACCAGCCTGCCAATGACTAGACTGCCGCATCAAGGCGCGCACGCCGGTAAATTTGTAATCTTTGATGCCGATCAGACGCGCCGAGCCTCAGGCCTGAAATGGCGGGGAAGCCAACCGAGGCGATCTCTCACGACATATGCGCGCGCGACGGTTCAAACCGCCGATGGCGGCAAAATGATATCGTCGCACCATTGGGTCATCGGGTTGCCGCCTCAAGGCTTTGTCACCGATCACATCAATGGCGACGGACTGGGCAACCGGCGCGCAAACCTTAGGCACGTCACGCAGTCAGACAATATGAAAGCCGCCTATGAGCGGCTCGGGGCCAGTTATAATCTCGAAAAGCGCGGCGGCGTGAGAACGGCGATCAAATATCTCGCAGACGGCACCCCAAAAACCTATTTCTACGATCGGGACACGCGCAAAGCCTTAGTGTCGAGGAGGCGCTGAAGCGCTTTGGCGGCAATATTCCGGCCCGGACGCTGGCGGGCCTGGAACATCAAAAGCACAAACTACGCAAACCGATCTGCAAACCGGAGGATGAGGGCTGAGCCGAGCGCCTCGCATCCTGTAATAACGCCTGGCAGGGGCAGTAAGACTCGAACTTACGACACCCGGTTTTGGAGACCGGTACTCTACCAACTGAGCTATACCCCTACAGGCGAAGCCGTGGTTTGCCCCAAATGGCGGCTGGCTGCAAGATAGAAGGTTCAGACAATTGCCAAAAGCTGCTGCGGGTGCGCGCCGAAATCCCGCCCAATGAAAAAGGCCGCCTCCTTGCGGAAGCGGCCTTTGCCGTCAGGACCGGAACCAGTCCCTATTTCTTGATTTCGGAGACCACGCCGGCGCCGACGGTCCGGCCGCCTTCGCGGATGGCGAAGCGCAGGCCCTTGTCCATGGCGATCGGCTGGATCAGCTCGACATCCATT